>TARA_R110002167_G_scaffold365310_1_pt1 | contig 59912 bp, 63 predicted proteins | sample TARA_R110002167 | Tara Oceans TARA_R110002167 (sample SAMEA4398238) | marine metagenome | biome: Polar Biome; feature: [MES] marine water layer (ENVO:01000295) within the mesopelagic zone...; material: water (ENVO:00002006), including particulate matter (ENVO:01000060) such...
GCAGGCACTCCTTCCCCCCGTCAGAGCGGGACAACCGGACGGATACCATTTTCCGATGAACGGTCGCGTTCAATTTTCGCTTGCGCGGCAGAAAGAAGAAACGTGGCAAAGCCGACAACCATCGGGACAGCAAGAACGCCAATCCAGTCCCAAAGGGATTTGTCCCTAAAGCCAAGCCAATTCGGACGCCAAATTTTCCAGACCAGTGCCACAAGAATTGCTGGGATAATCAATATGGCAGCAGAAATTCCGATCATGAAAAGCTCCGTATTCAAGTGGCGATGCAGATGTTTGGGCGGCGATTTCAACTGATCGACGCAAAATGGACAGTGCATAAATGTAGGCCCTGCGACCAATTTTGGCCGCACTGAACCTAGTCTAACGCGGCATAGTGTCCTTTGAGAAGGGCTTCCGCGTATTCGCCGCCTGCGTCGCTGTCATAGACCACGCCGCCGCCGACGTTGAGCGTGACACTGTTGTCTTCAAAGCAGGTCAGCGTGCGGATCGCGACGTTGAACGACATGGCCCCGTCAGGCGCGATCCAGCCGATGGCGCCGCAGTAGGCACCGCGCGGGGTGGTCTCGAGGTCTTGGATGATTTGCATGGCACGGATTTTGGGTGCGCCGGTGATCGAGCCGCAGGGAAAGAGTGCCGCGAATATTTCGCTCAGGGTCACGTTTGCGCGCAGGGTCGCGGTGATCGACGAGGTCATCTGGTGTAGCGTGGCGTAGGTTTCCACCGCGAAAAGCGACGGCACCTTGACCGAGCCGATGTCTGAAATCCGGCTCATGTCATTGCGCAACAGGTCCACGATCATCAGGTTTTCGGCGCGGTTTTTCTCGGATTTTTGTAGCCATTGCGCAAGGGCTGCGTCTTTGGCAGGGGTGCTGCCGCGCGGGGCGGTGCCTTTCATGGGGCGCGCTTTGAGGGTCCGGTTGGCGTCGATGGCAAAGAACAATTCGGGCGAGCGCGACAAAAGCGCAGGACCGCCCAGGTCGACCAGCGCGCCGAAGGGCACCGCCTGTTTGGATTTGAGCTGTGCGTAAAGTGCGTCCAGAGAGCCCGTGCGGGTGCAGGTTAACGCGAAGGTCAGATTTGCCTGATAGATGTCGCCTGCGCCGATGTAGTCTTTTACGCGGTCGAATGCGGTGGTGTAATCCGCCAGTGACCACGCAGGCATGGGCGTGGAGAGCGTGGCTGTGTCGCTCGGGGGCATGTGCGTGCCTGTTGTGGGTGCGTCAAAAACCCCAAAATGCAGCAGCGGCACATCGCGGTCTGGCGGCATCAGCTCGCGCAATTTGTGCGAAAACATATAGCCCAGTTCATAGCTGGCGGCCCCTGCCAGCCAATGCCCGTCGCGCTGTGCGCGTTCCATTTGGGCGAGCGCGGGGCCAACCTGATCGGGGGTGTCGGCGCGGATGATCCGTGCGGCATCGGTAAACGACAGCCCGCTGCCCTGTGGTCCGGTGTCAAAGAGAACGCGATTGGCCACGGGTGGGGTCCCTTTAGAAGTCTGCCGCGATCCGCAAGTCACGCAGCGGTTTGACCACGGTTATGGCATGGGCGTAGATCGGGTCGGCCTTATATGCGGCAAGGGCGTCGTTATTTGCGAACTCGGCGTAGACAATCACGTCCACTTCGCCGGACCATGCGTCGCCTTTGGTGTTTTCGCGCACCTCGAACACATCGGAATGCGGGATTTTGCCAAGCTCTTGCAGGCCAGATACGATTTTTGGAATATCGGCTTTGTCTTTGGCGCTAAAGAACACGATGTGGCGGATTCCGGGTCTGGGTGTCATGGGCGTTGGCCTTTTGTCGGTTGTTGACAGGCTCAAACCACATAAGCCGCGGCCAGACAAGACGACCCCTTACCGCAGCTTGAACGAAGCCGTATCACCTGCGCCCTGATCGGATGTGAAACGCATCTCGTTGCCCTGCGCTTCGACCAATTGGCAGTTATAGGGGATCGGGTCGTCGCCCCACGCCATATCGCGGCAGAAATACCCGTTTTCCCAGGTCCATGCGCCTGTGATGTCCCAGCCCAGCGCACGGCCCGCAATATCGCCGTCGGGGAAAACTTGCAGTGTTACGCCGTAAAGACGGTTTGACAGGGATTTCCCCGAAATAAGTAACAGAAACGTGTTTCTTTCGCTGACCCGTTCAAAGGCCTGCGCGGCGATAGGGGCGAGGCTCAAAACGGCGATCAGCAACATGCGGGTCATCGGGGTTATCCTGCGTGAATGTGTCACTCATACGCAGGATCAGTCTTTTTGGTTCACAATTGGTGTATTACAGCCCCAAAACATCCATCATATCATATGCGCCGGGTGCTTTGTCTTGTCCCCAAAGTGCCGCCTTGAGAGCGCCGCGCGCGAAAACCGCGCGGTCGGTGGCCACATGGCGCAGGGTAATCCGCTCGCCGGCGGCGGCGAATAATACGTCGTGTTCGCCGACAATATCGCCGCCCCGAATGGATGCAAATCCGATGTCGCCGCGTTTGCGCGCCCCAGTGATCCCGTCGCGGCCACTGTCGGACACATCGGACAGCTTGACGCCGCGCCCTGTTGCTGCCGCTTCGCCCAGCATCAAAGCGGTGCCGGACGGTGCATCGACCTTATGGTGGTGATGCGCCTCGATAATCTCGATATCAAAGTCGTCGTCGAGTGCGGCGGCCACCTTTTCGGTGAGTTTGGTCAGCAGGTTCACGCCCAGCGACATGTTCCCCGCCCGCACGATCACCGCATGACGCGCGGCAGCATCGATAGCCTTGAGGTCGGTGTCTGACAGCCCCGTGGTGCCGATCACATGCACGGCACGCGCTTGCGCGGCGAGGCCCGCAAAGGCGACGGTCGCGGCGGGGGCGGTGAAGTCGATGATGGCCTGGGCGGATGCAAAGACGTCGAGCGCGTCGTCGCAGACGGTGACCCCCATCTCGCCCATGCCCATCGCGGTGCCGATGTCTTGCCCGACCCAGGCATGGCCGGTCCGTTCCAGAACCCCTGCAAGGTGGCATTTGTCCGACGCCATCACGGTTTTGATCAGCATTTGCCCCATGCGCCCAGATGCGCCAGTGATTACGATGCCGGGTGTATTGGTCATGGGGGCGTGTCCTTTGTGTGCGAATGGTGTGGGGTATAGGCGGTTTTGCGGCGGGGTTAAAGCGCGCGCCGCCGTGCCCGTTTGCTTTGCCACAAGATGAACAGGCCCGAGGTGACGATCAGGGCGGAGCCGATGATCATGGCAGTGCTGATGCGTTCTCCAAATAGAATGACGCCCAGAGCAATCCCGAAGATCAGGCGGGTGTAGCGGAACGGGGTCACTGCCGAAACGTCGCCGGTGCGCATCGCGGTCATCAGGCAGGTATAGGCCGCCACACCTGCCACGATTGCGCCCAGCAGGTAGGTCGCGGTTTGGCTGTCGGGGCGCACAAATGGCGCTTGGTCCCATAAGGCAAATGCAACGCCTGCGACGACCACAGCCAAAAACCCGTAGACCCCCAATACCGTCGCACTCAGCGAGGCAGGTGCGGCCCGACTGGCCAGATCGCGCCCAGCGAACCCAAGCATCCCGATGACTGCAAGGATCGACAGCGCGGAAAAGCCGTCGCTGCCCGGCTGGAGGATAATCAAAACCCCTGCCAGCCCGATGAAGATGGCGGTCCACCTGCGCCAGCCGACCTGTTCGCCAAACACAATCGCGGCCCCTGCCACGACGACCAATGGTGTCGCTTGCAAGATGACGGTGGCGGCGGATAGCGGGATCAGGGCGAGTGCCAGAAAGTAGAAAAGCCGTCCGGTGATCTCGAAGCCCACGCGAATGCGCATCGGCTTGGAGAGCACATCGGGGTTGCGCAGAGATTGGCCCTTCGAGCGCGCGATCAGGGCGAACAGGACCGCGCCGAAACTGCCGAAAATGATCATGATCTGGCCCATGGGCAGGGTGGCCGAGAGCGCTTTGATCAAGGCGTCTTCGATGGCGAAAACAGCCATCGCCGCGATCATCCACAGGCTGCCGAACAGGTTGGCATTGCCATCCGCTTTAATCTGGACCGTCATCCGGTGTCCCCGTTTTGGTAGTTTCAGGCCCAATCCTGGCAGTGTGACCAATTGGAAATATGGCAGAGCGTCAGGTATGGGTGATGAAGGGTGTAACGCTTTGCGCATCGGCGCGTAAGCGGCCATTTTCATCAAATGCATCATCAGGATTGAACCGCATCAGCGCAAGTTGGTCAAAGCCGGCGATCACACCCTCATGCGCAGTCAGGCGAGCGGCCAGCCGCGCACGGGTTTTTGCCTTGTCCGCGCCTGTCCAGTATCCGTGAACGCCATGCACGATCTGTGGCTGGGCAACTTTGCAGCCCAGATACCGGAACGTATAGGCCAAAGGCCACAGCAGCATCCGCACATCGCCCTCTTTGCCGTCCGGTCCGCTTTCGCTTTGCTGCGCGCCGGTGCTGGCGCAAAACAGCACGGTTTTGTCACGATACCGGCCAGTGTCAAACCGCTCGCCGGTGGTGTGCATGGCGCCATGTGCAAGCACCCTGTCGCACCAGCCTTTGATGATTGCAGGCGGTCCAAACCACCAGATCGGAAAATGCAGAATAATCCGGTCTGCGGCCTGAAATTTGGTGATTTCCGCGGTGACATCCGCCGGAAGGCCGCCAGTCTGCGACGCCTGTTCCTGCGATTTCAGCACGTCATGTCCAGCGCTATCGGCGTAGTGGTCAAAGCGTTCCACAGGATCAAAGCCGTCTTGCACCAGATCCGACCGCGACACAGACCCGCCCGCAGCAAGGCAGGCACGCGCCGTGGCCGCGGCCCATGATCCGGTGAAAGACCCGCGAGCGGGATGTGCCATCACGATCAATGTTTGTGTCATACGCGGCCTCTTGGTCTGGTCGGTGATTGGTATCGGGTGTCTGGACGGGAATCCAGACCGGAGCATGAGAAGACTTGCGCGGTCTGTGGCCTTGCCTGCAACCGCCGCTTGGCAATTTGACCGGAACACATTACATGAGCGGTATGGCTAAAAACACATCCAGAGACGGGCGCGCGCCCACCCAACGTATGCTGAAGGTCGGCGAGATGATCCGCCGTGATCTTTCGGCGATCTTGCAACGTGGTGAAGTGCACGATCCCGAGTTGTCGCGCTTTATGATTACCGTGGGCGAGGTGCGCATGTCGCCCGATCTGCGGATTGCGACCGCCTTTGTGCTGCCGCTGGGTGGCGAGCAGAAGGCCGAGGCGTTGTTGGCGCTGCGCCGGAATCGTCACGAGATCAGGCATCTTGTTGTCAAGGGTGGGTCGATGAAGCACGCCCCCGAGCTGCGCTTCGAGATTGACGGCACCTTTGACCAGATGGATGCCACCGCCGCCCTGCTTGCGGAAAGTCATGTAAAGCAGGATTTGGACGAGTGAAGCGCTGGGCGTTTCTGGCGCTGCTCTGGGCGAGCCCTGCGGCGGCGGTGACCTGCGAGGATATTACATCACAGGACAACCGCTATACCGTGTGCACGGTTGATGTCCCGTCCGAGGATCTGCGCCTGTTTTTGCGTAACGAGGATGGCAACATTCTGGGCAATTTTGTCAATGTGAACGATACGCTGGGCGATCGAGCGCTGGCGTTTGCCATGAATGCGGGCATGTTTCACGAGGACCGCGCGCCTGTCGGGTATTACGTGCAAGACGGTGTCGAGGCGATGCGGGTGATCCCCAATGCGGGTCCCGGTAACTTTGGTTTGCTGCCCAACGGTGTGTTTTGTCTCAATGACGAGACCGCGCAGGTTTACGAGACCCTACAGTTTGTCCGCGAGGCGCCGGTCTGTCGCGATGCCACCCAATCGGGTCCGATGTTGGTGATTGATGGCGCGCTGCATCCGAAGTTTTTGAAAGACAGCACTTCAAGGAATATCCGCAATGGTGTGGGCACCAGTGCCGATGGGCGCACAGCGGTGTTTGTGATTGCCAACACGCCGGTCACTTTCTACGAGTTTGGAGTGTTTTTCCGCGATGTTCTGGAGACCCCCAATGCGCTGTATTTTGATGGCAGGGTGTCGCGGTTATATGCCCCTGAACTGGGCCGGTCCGATTTCGGATTTCGCTTGGGTCCGATTGTCGGCGTTGTGCAATAGTTGACGCGGGGCGCGGGCGCGGTTAGCTGCCCCCGACAATGACATGGAACTTGGGTGACATATGGGACGTAAACGCAAAGGCCGCGATCTGTCGGGGTGGCTGGTGATTGACAAGCCTGCGGGTATCACGTCGACCGCAGTTGTGAACAAGGTGAAATGGGCGCTGGACGCGAAAAAGGCGGGCCATGCGGGCACGCTTGACCCCGAAGCGACCGGTGTTTTGGCGATTGCGCTGGGCGAGGCCACCAAGACGGTGCCGTTTATCACCGACGCGCTGAAGTGTTATACCTTTACCGTGCGTTTGGGCCAAGCGACCAATACCGATGATGCAGAGGGAGAGGTGATTTCGACCGCTGACCTGCGCCCCGCCGACGCCGAGATCAAGGAGGCGCTGGGCGCGTTTGTCGGTGATGTGATGCAGGTCCCACCACAGTTTTCCGCCGTCAAGATCGACGGGGTGCGCGCCTATAAGAAAGCCCGTGACGGCGAAGAGATGACCTTGGCCGCAAGAGAGCTGTGGGTCGAGGCATTGATCATGCTTGAACGGCCAGACGCCGATCATGTGGTGTTGGAGATGACCTGCGGCAAGGGCGGCTATGTTCGGTCGATTGCGCGCGATCTGGGGGCCGCATTGGGTTGTTACGGACATGTTTTGACGTTGCGCCGGATTTGGTCCGGCCCGTTTGATGTGGCGGACGCAGTGACGCTTGATCAGGTTGATGCGCTGGCCAAGACGCCCGAACTGGACGGGTTTATCCAGCCGCTCGAGATCGGGTTGGCGGATCTGGAGCAAGTGACCTGCCCCGCGGCGAGCCTGACAAAATTGCGCAACGGCAATGCTGCGACGGTGTTTGCCAGCGGGTTGGAGTATGATCAGGAAGTCTGGGCAAGCCATGAGGGGCAGGCCGTTGCGGTCGGGCATTACCGCAGTGGCGAATTGCACCCCAGCCGTGTATTTGTGCGCCCCGAGTGATGGGTTTTAACCCATCTGCGGTTGGCGTAAGCTGCGCCCATGATTACCCGTCACCATGATACATTGCTGTCCAAATCCACCGCGATCTATTCTGATTGCGAGAGGTATCGTTATGCTTTGACCCGCGTTTGGGATGTGGGCGGCATGCGCGCGTTGTTTGTCATGCTCAACCCGTCCACCGCGACCGAAGCGCAGAATGATCCCACCGTGGAACGCTGCGAGCGTCGTGCCCGCGCCTTGGGGTTTGGTGCGTTTCGGGTGACCAATATATTCGCATGGCGCGACACCGATCCGCGCAACATGCGCGCGGCGGCTGATCCTGTTGGCCCCGAAAATGATCTGACGATCCAAGAGGGCGTCGCTTGGGCCGATACGGTGATTGCCGCTTGGGGCACGCATGGCGCGCATCTGGACCGCGGCGCGCAGGTGGCCGCCTTGTTGCGCCAGACCCGGCAGCCGCTTTATGCGCTGGGCCTGACCAAGGACGGCCACCCCAAGCATCCGCTTTATATCAGTTACACCCAACAACCCGCCCTGTGGTCGCCAGCATGATCGCAGGGTTTGAGCAGTCCTATGTGCAATGCGGCGATGTGCGGTTGTCGGTGCACCGTGCAGGGCAGGGCACCCCGCTTATCGCGCTGCACGGCTATCCGCAGAACCACCATTGTTGGGCGCAGGTCGTCCCCGCATTGGCGCAGCATTTTGATGTGATCATCCCTGATCTGCGCGGCTATGGCGACAGTGATGCGCCTGCCGATGATGCGGATCATCTGACTTATTCCAAGCGTGTGATGGCGGCGGATATTGTCGCACTCATGGATGCGCTGGGCCTGCCGGATGCGCATGTTCTGGGCCATGATCGTGGCGCAAGAGTTGCCTACCGGCTGGCGCTGGATCATCCGCAAAGGGTGCGGCGGCTAGGCATTATCGAAATTGTGCCAACGGGGGATTTTTGGGCCGGTTGGGACGCAAATCTGGCGATGAAAGCCTATCATTGGACGTTTCTGGCGCAGCCCGCCCCATTGCCCGAGCGGATGATCGGGGCCGATCCCGCCGCCTATATCGACTGGACGTTGCAGGCGTGGACGCGAGACAAGTCACTGGATGTTTTTGCCCCGGACGCGCTGCATAGCTATCGCGCGCAAGCCGCCGATCCGGCGCATCTGCACGCAATGTGCGCCGATTACCGCGCGGGTGCAACCGTTGACAAGGCCTTGGACGAGGCGGATCTTGCCGCGGGGCGCAAGATTGCAGCGCCACTGCATTTTCTTTGGGCAAGCGCGGGGTTTCCGGCGCAAACGGGTGATCCCGCGCGGCTGTGGCGGGCCTGGGCCAGTCAGGTGACGGATCAAAGTTGCAGTGCGGGTCATTTTGCGATGGAGGAGACGCCGCAAGAGGTGATCGCGGCGTTCGGGCCGTTTTTTGCAGGGCGTTAACCGGTTTGAGCGAATTAACCCATTGGCTGTATGTTTTGTGCTATGACAGGGGCACGACAGTGGTCGGGGCGGCCTAATGTGCGGAACATAAACGATGTTTGCTATTCTTGGACTATTTGGATTGGCGTTATCTGCGGTCATGATGACCGGCACGGAATTTGACGACGCGAGCACAGCCGAGCAGGATGCCGCCGATGCGGATGCGGCAAAAGATGACCTGTCGCCCGAAATTGTAACCCTTGATCAGTTGCTATCTGATTCGGGTGAAGGCGCAACGGATCAATCGGGCGAGGATGTTATCGTGTTTGCCGGTGACGCGGATGACCTGTTGGTCACGGGCGCGGGCAATGATCTGGTCAGCGGCGAGGATGGCAATGATACCATCGATGGCGGGGCCGGTGATGACGAATTGCACGGTGGTCGCGGTGACGACACGGTCAATGGCGGGGCGGGCAACGACGAGTTATTTGGTCATGTTGGGGATGACACGATTGACGGTGGCGATGGCAATGATGCGCTCAATGGTGGCGATGGTGCCGATATCCTGATTGGCGGCGATGGCGACGATTCGATGCTGGGCTCGCTGGGCGGTGACACGTTGATCGGCGGCAATGGCGAAGATGTCATGTTTGGCGGATCCGGCGATGACCTGCTGGACGGGCGTGATGACGGGTCCTTTGATTTTCTCAACGGCGGCGCGGGCGATGATGTGTTGTTGGCAGGCGTTGGTGATTTCCTGAATGGCGGCGACGGTGCCGACCTGTTTGGTTTCGAGACCCAAAGCAATGCGTTTGTTGACGATTTCAATCCTGATGAAGATAGCATTGAAATTGCCTATGGCGCGGGCGACACCCCGCCGGTTCTGCAATTCATTGATAATGATGAAGGTGTGCTATTGATGGCGGATGATACCGCCGTGGCGACCTTTGCGGGATTGACTGCTTTGGATATGGCGGACATTCCGGTCACGTTGACGCCTGTGTGATAAAACACTTTCTTTTCCACGCATTTTGACCTAAACGCAGCCATCCGCGCAAAGAATCCTTTGTGCGGACCCTCCACGGGCTTTTCTGGACGACATCCCGGATTGCGCCATTCACCCTTTAGACAAGGAGACCCCGATGTCGATTACTGCTGAAGAAAAAACACGCATCATGAAAGAATTCGCAACCAAAGAAGGCGACACCGGTTCGGCCGAAGTTCAGGTTGCTATCCTTTCCTCGCGCATTGCAACATTGACCGAGCACTTTAAAACCCACAAAAAAGACAACCACGGTCGCCGTGGTCTTTTGAAAATGGTTGCTCTGCGTCGTAAGCTTTTGGACTATGCCCGTGGCAAAGATGAGGCCCGTTATCAGGACCTGATCAAGCGCCTGGGCCTGCGCCGCTAAACCTGCGCAACCAAGACTTTTCGGAAACGCTCACCCATTGCGGTGGGCGTTTTTGTTTTTGGGGTTTGTTCTATGTCAAAGTGCGCAAAGCGCGCGCCCCCTAAAACGGCGTTATGAAACATGCACACCTAGCCGCACTTGGCCTTTTTGATGCGCGGGTTCCGCGCTACACCAGCTATCCGCCCGCGACCGCCTTTTCGGTGGAAACGGGTGTCGATTTTCAGGAAAGCCGGATCAGGGGCTTGTCTCCTGCCGCGCCTGTCTCGGTCTATGTCCATATTCCGTTTTGTGAACGGCTTTGCTGGTTTTGCGCCTGCCGCACTCAAGGAACAACCTCGATTTCTCCGGTGATCCGCTACCTCGATACTGTGAAGAAAGAGCTTGACCGGTTGCGCCACTTGCGCCCGTTTGGCTTGCGTATGGGCCGGTTGCATTGGGGCGGCGGGACGCCAACGATCCTGCCACCTGATATGATCCGCGACCTTGCCGCCGCCATCATGGATGTCATTCCGCCCGCCGCGGATTTTGAGTTTTCGGTCGAGATTGATCCGACGATGGTGGACGCGGATAAAATCGCAGCGCTTGCCGATGCCGGCATGACCCGCGCCAGCATCGGCATTCAGGATTTTGCGCCCGATGTGCAAGACGCGATTGGCCGGCACCAAAGCTTTGCCCAAACCAAAACTTGTGTTGATCTGCTGCGCGCGGCGGGCATTACCTCGTTGAATGCGGATCTGGTTTACGGATTGCCACATCAGACACTTGAAAAAATGGGTGCATCGATTGATCAGGTGCTCACGCTCGATCCGGACCGGATCGCGCTATTTGGCTATGCCCATGTGCCGCATATGGCCAAGCGGCAAACGCTGATCAAAGAGGAGACATTGCCCGATGATATCGCGCGCCACGAGCTGTCCGAAATGGCGACCGCGCGGTTTGTGCAGGCGGGCATGGCCGAGATCGGGATCGACCATTTTGCCAAACCGCTTGATAGTCTTGCCATCGCTGCGCGCACAGGCGACCTGCGCCGCAATTTTCAGGGCTACACTGTTGACAGTTGCCCGACGTTGATCGGCATCGGGGCCTCTTCGATTTCGCGTTTTGCGGACGGTTATGTGCAGAATGCCGGTGCCACCGCCGCCTATATTGAACGCATCGAGGCGGGGCAATTGTCGGGGCATCGCGGTGTGGCGATGACGCGCCAGGATGAATTGCGCGCCCGCGTGATCGAGATGATCATGTGCGATTTTGCCGTTGATCTGACCGAGTTGCGCGCGACCTATGGGGAAATGGTCGCCGATTTGGACGCTGATATTGAAAAGGTCATGGACCGGTTTGGCACAGTGATTCAGCGCCGCGAGGACGGTTTCCAAATAACCGAACACGCGCGCCATGTCGCCCGCCTGATTGCGCGGTGCTTTGACACATATGACATCGCCTCGGCGCTATATTCTAGGGCGTCTTAAGCTGCGATTTGACCTGCGCGAGGGCGCTGTCGGCGGCCCGCGCCAATAGGACGGCGTCCGTGGCCGTGGCCACAAATGTGAAACCCGCGTTCAGTAAATTGGCGGCAAATGCGGTGTCATTGACCAGCGTGCCAACAGGGATGCCAGCGGCGATCAATTTGGCGGCAGCAGGGTGGATCAATGCCCAAAGATCGGCGTGCAGCGGTTGACCCAATCGCCCGATATCCGCGGCGATATCGGCGGGACCAAAGAAAACCCCGCTGACGCCATCGACCGCGGCAATCTGTTCGGCCTGTGCAATCGCGGCGGCGGTTTCCAGTTGCAAGATAACGGTGGTTTCATCCTCGACGCGCGATGTGTAATCGGTGATCCGGCCAAATTTTGTCGCCCGCGTGGCCCCCGAAACCCCACGTATGCCGCGCGGTGGATAGCGCGTCGCCGCAACCGCGTTTTGCGCCTCTTGCACCGATTGGATCATCGGAAACAATAGCCCCTGCGCACCCAAGTCCAACAGGCGTTTCACAGCCACGGGATCGTTCCATTCGGGCCGCACGATGGCGGTGGTGCCGCTGGCGGCAAAGGCTTGCAATTGCCCCAGCACATCCTGATAGCCGGCGGGCGAATGTTCCATGTCGATCAGCGCCCAGTCAAAACCGGCGCTGGCGATCACCTCGGCGGCAAACCCGTTGGCAAGGCTGGCCCAGATGCCGATCTGTTGTTCGCCGCGGGCAATCGCGTGGGTAAACGGGTTGGATGCAAGCCTCATCAAATGTCCTGACCTGATGCGATTGCGTCCATAACGGTGGCGATGTCTGCGTCCGCTAGCGCGTAATCGCGTTTGGCCACCGCGACCGAGATATAGCCGCGGGCCAGATCGCGCATCACGCTGGCCTTTGGTCGCGCGGATGCCGCGCCGTAACCCGCACCGCCCGGAAATGCCATAACGACCCGCCGTCCGTGGGCCACAAACTGTTTGCCCTTGCCGTTCATCTTTGTGCCGTCGTCTTGCGCGATTGTTGTGGGTGCCCCGGGTCCGCCGCCGCGCCGCCCGTTTGCGGGGTGGTCGACGCGGTCGAACATGGCTTGGATGTCGAATTCGTGGCCTTCGCGCGCGCCGACCTCCATGAATTGTCCCAGACCGCCGCGCTGCTTGCCTGCGCCACCAGAATCGGGGCGCAGTTCCTTGCGCCAAATAATGACGGGGCCTGCGTGCTCTGTCGCCTCGACGGGCATTGTCATCACACCGGACGGGAATGCGGTTGCGTTCAGCCCGTCAAAGTCGGGTCGCGCACCAGAGCCGCCTGAATTAAACGTCAGAACCTCGGACCGCACGGCGCCTTGGGGGGCGGGTGCGTCGCTACGTGGGCGCAGGGACACTTGAAAATTGCACAGGCATCCTGCACCTTCGGCGGGCACAAGTCCGGGCACGATCTGGTCAAAAGCATTGAACACCGCGTCGGGGACAAAGTGGCCCACGATATGCCGCAAAGCGACAGGCGCGGGGTGCACGGCGTTGACGATTGAATTGACCGGCGCTGCGATCTCAAAAGGCGCAAGCGAGGCCGCGTTATTGGGGATTTCGGGCGCAATGGCCACCTTGAGCGCGTAGCAGGCGTAGGCTTTGGCATAGACCAGCGGGCAGTTGATCCCTTTTTTATCCAACCCCGAGGTCCCGGCAAAGTCCGACACGATCCGGTCGGCGTGCACGGTCACCTTGACCTGAAGCGTAATGGGCGTGTCGAAACCGTCGACTGTCAGCGTGCCGGTGGCCGATTTGCGCGGCAGGGCGGCAATGCGTTCCAATGTCGCCCGCCGCGAGTTGTCGAGGATGAAATGCGCGATGCCCGACAGGTCATCCAGCCCGAATTCATCCATCATCTCGATCAATCTGCGGTGCCCGATATCATTGCAGGTCGCCAGCGCATACATGTCGCCAACCAACTGGTCAGGTTCACGCACATTGCCGCGCACAATGCGGATCAGGGTCGCGTCAACCGTGCCGCGGGTCGCGAATTTCATGATCGGCAGATACAATCCTTCCTCATAGACACTGGCTGCATCGGCGCCAAATCCGCGCCCGCCGATGTCCACGATATGGGCGGTGCAGGCGAAGAAACCGACGTGTTTGCCGTGGTGGAACGACGGGGTGACCATCGTGATGTCGTGCAGGTGGCCGGTGCCTTCCCACGGGTCATTGGTGATATAGACGTCGCCTTCAAAGATGTTTTCACGCCCGATCCGGCGGATGAAATGCGCGACCGCATCGGCCATCGCATTGACGTGACCCGGCGTGCCCGTGACGGCCTGTGCCAGCATTTGGCCGTCAAAATCGTAGACCCCCGCCGACAGGTCGCCCGCCTCGCGCACCGAGGTTGAAAAAGCGGTCCGCACCAGTGCTTGCGCCTGTTCCTCGACGATCGAAATCAGACGGTTCCACATGACTTGGTAGGCGACGTTCGAGGGCGCGGTCATATGCGGTCTCCTTTGCGGATCAGGTCGATTGTGCCGTCGGGTTGCGCGATGGCTTGGCGGGTTGATGGCACGATGATGGTGGTTTCATCCTCGACGATAATCGCGGGGCCTTGCACTGTTTGTCCGGTGATCATGCCCATGCGGTCCACGATGATGGCATCGACGGGTTTGCCCAAAGCGGCGTCAAACAATGCGCGCTGGTCGGTTGATTTTGCGGGGGTGGTGGGCGTCGCGGTCTGGATCGCTGCGACCTTTGCGGGCGGCGTTGTGGCATTGACCGCCCAGACGGTGATTTCGATGTCCATGCCGACCACCGTGCGCCCGAAAAGTTTGGTGTAATCGTCTTCGAACAATCGCTGGAATGTGGCAGCGTCGGGGGCCATTGCCTGCGCTTGGGTCAGCACAATCGGGATTTCCCAGCCTTGCCCCGAATAGCGCATATAGACCTTGAATTCCGACAAGATATCCGAGGTCGCATCGCAGGTCCGCACAAAGCCTGTGGCTTCGGTTTGCAGATCAGTCAAAAGCGGCTTGATGATGCCCGCGTCAAAGCCCGCCAATGTCATATAGACAGATCTGTTGGCCTCGAAACTGAACGGCGCACGCAGAAACCCGATGGCCGAGCCAACGCCCGCACCTAAAGGCACAAGCAGGCGGTCAACGCCTAGTTTTTCGCAAAGCCTGCCTGCGTGTAGCGGGGCGGCACCGCCAAAGGCGATCATGGTATAATCGGCAAGGTCTTCGCCGTTTTCAACCGCATGAACCCGTGCCGCATTGGCCATGTTTTCGTCCACAACCTCGGCCAGACCAAAGGCGGCGGTTTGGGCATCCATATCAAGCGGTGCGCCCAAAACAGTCTCTAATGCCTTGTGAGAGTCTGATTTATTCAACTTTATCGACCCGCCAGCAAAATTGTCGGGGTCAAGTTTGCCCAAAATCAGGTCGGCATCGGTCACTGCGGGCTTTGCGCCGCCGCGTCCGTAACACGCGGGGCCCGGTTCCGATCCGGCACTTTCCGGCCCAACCCGAATTTGCCGCATCGCATCCACATGCGCGAGGCTACCGCCGCCTGCGCCAATTTCAACCATGTCGATCACAGGGATCGAGATCGGCATCCCCGAGCCCTTTTTAAACCGGTAAGTGCGCGCAACTTCGAATACCCGAGAGGTTTTGGGCGTCTGGTTTTTGATCAGGCATATTTTGGCTGTGGTGCCGCCCATGTCAAACGACAACACCTTGTCAAGCCCGTAGCGCGCGGCGATGTTGGCGGCAAAAACCGCCCCGCCTGCGGGGCCGGATTCGACCAGTCGCACGGGAAAATCTGCCGCACTTTCCAGACTGATAATACCGCCGCCAGAGTGCATCAGGAAGATCGGGCAATCGGCCCCTTCGCCCGCCAGACGCCCCGCAAGTCGCCCAAGGTAGGATTTCATCAGCGGCTTGATATAGGCGTTGGCCACGACGGTGTTGAACCGTTCATATTCGCGCATTTGCGGGCTGACCTCTGACGAGATCGATACCATCGCCTCGGGCATCAACTTGTCTAGAACATCGCGCACCAGTTTTTCGTGACTGTCATTCAGATAGGAATGCAGCAGGCCGACCGCCACGCTTTCATAGCCTGCCGCTTTGATCGTTTTGACCACCTGTTCAACCTCGGCGCGGTCCAGCGCGATCAGAATATTGCCTTTGGCGTCGACCCGTTCGGACACAGTATAGCGCATTTGCCGCGCCAGCAGTGGTTCGGGCAGGGTGAGGTTCAGGTCATATTGCTCGAACCGCGATTCGGTGCGCATTTCGATCACATCGCGAAAGCCGGAGGTGGTGATAAGGGCGGTTTTGGCACCGCGCCGTTCAATCAGCGCATTGGTCGCAAGGGTGGTGCCGTGGATGATTTGCACAATGTCGCAGGGCGAGATGCCAGCCTTGCCGCAAACCTGTCCCATGCCATCGATTATCGCGTTTTCGGGGGCGGCGTATGTGGTCAAAACCTTGGTCGAGAAAGACCTGCCATCGACCTCTAGCACGACATCGGTAAACGTGCCGCCGATATCAACGCCAAGTCGTGCAGAGGGGGGTGTCATGGGGCTCTATCCTTTTTGAATGCAGGATAGGTCGGTCAGGGTGCGGCCTATCGTTGACCGCACCCTGACATATCTTAATCGCCGTCAGCAATGCCTTGTTGACGCAGCCGTGCCCGACGCGCGCGGTAGCTGGGCAGGATCACCAAAAGGGCGGCGACCACCAGCAAACCCATTGTCATTGGCCGCTCGAGGATAAAGCCGATGCCGCCTTCAAGCTGCATCGAGCGGCTGAAGTTGTCCTCCAACATCGACCCCAGGATGAACCCGATCAGCAGCGGTGCCAGCGGGTAATCTGCGAACCGCAGAATTGTGGCACAGATGCCAAAGCCCACGAGGATCAGCAGTTCGGTCGCGTTGTTTTGCCCGATATAGGCGCCCATCAGCGTGAAGAACAAGATGAACGGGATCAGGAAGGTGCGTGGCACCAGCAGCACCTTGGCGATGTAAGGGATCAACGGCAGGTTCAGGATCAGCAGCACGAGGTTGCCGATATACATCGAGATGATGACCGACCAGAAGATGTCCGGGCTGTCGATCATCAGGCGCGGACCGGGTGTGACGTTCAGCGCAATCAGCGCGCCAAGCAGGATCGCGGTGGTGCCAGAGCCCGGAATGCCAAGCGTCAGCAGCGGCACAAACGAGCCTGTGGACGCGGCGTTATTGGCCGATTCCGGTGCGGCGAGCCCTTTAAGAGATCCTTTGCCGAACATCTCCTGATCTTCTTTGGAGGCGATGTTGCGTTCCACTGCGTAGCCCAAGAAAGACGCGATTGTGGCCCCCGCACCGGGCAAAACGCCGATCAGAAATCCTTGGATCGATTGGCGTCCGATGACGGGGGCAATCTCGCGGGCCTCTGCGCGGGTGATGCGCAGATCCTTGATCTCGCCGCCATCTTTGGTTTTGGATCGTGACGGATCAAGCACCAGATACATCGCTTCTGGTAGCGCAAACATCGCCATCGCCAATGTGATAAAGCCAAACCCCGATTGCAGGTCCATGATGCCCATGGTGAAGCGCGGCGCATTGAACAGTGCGCCTTCTCCGACCGTTGCCATGATCAAGCCAAGCAGCGTCATCAACACCGCCTTGCCGACCTGACCGGTGCCCGCAAAGGCCGCGATAGCGGACAGGCCCACGACCATCAGCGCAAAGTATTCCGCCGAATGAAACAGCAACGCCACGGAGGCCAGCATTGGCGCGAAGACCATCAACAGGACCGCGCCGATTGTGCCGCCCGCGAAAGACGCGATTGCAGCCACGGTCAGCGCCTTGCCGGCTTTGCCTTGTCGGGTCAGCGGATAGCCGTCAAACGCCGAGGCCACCGTCGAGGCGACCCCGGGTGCGTTGATCAGGATCGAAGAGGTCGAGCCGCCGAAAATTGCACCATAGTAGACGCCCGCGAGCAAGATGAGTGCGGCAGACGGATCGCCGATGGAAATGGCCACGGGGATCATGATCGCGATAATCGACATCGGTCCCAGACCGGGCAACATGCCGATGAAGGTGCCGATCAGACAGCCGCCGATGACCATCAGAATATTTGTGAACGAAAAGGCCGTTGTCAGGCCGATCAATAGTCCTTCAAGCATGTCCTACATCCCTAAAAAGAAAGGCCAAGGGCGCAGGAAAATTCCAAGCACTTCTTGAACCAGATACCAGATGCCCGCGCTTGCGATAACTGCAACAGGGATCATAATGTGCCAGCGTCTCTCACCCAAGGTGACAGAGCCTGCGACGAGGAAAATCGTGGTGGCGGCAAGAAACCCGACAGGGCGCAAGCCCAGGGCATATGCGGCCATAAGCGCCAGCAAAATCGCGGCTTGGCCAATCTTGTAGTCAGCCATGCGGCGGTAATCGATGTCGCCTTCCTTGGCTTGTCCATCCGATTTTTCGAACCCCACCAGAATAGACAGGCAGGTGACAATCGCCAACACTGACAGCACCTTGGGGAATGTGGACGGCCACACAGGGTTGCGTTGCATGAACGGCGGTAGCTGTGCGTCCATTGTGAAAAATGCGGTATATCCGTAAGCGATGCTGATCATCAAAATGATCAATGCAATCCAGCGATCCAGCGCCATTGAGGTCCCCTCCCGAGATGGAAAAACGGGCGGGACACATTATGCCCCGCCCGCGTTTGATGTTTGCGTGACTTACAAGAAGCCAAGCTCTTTCATCAGATCGCCGATTTCCTTTTCCTGACCCTCGAGGAAGGTGCGGAAATCGTCGCCGTTGTTGTAGATGTTGACCCAGCCGTTGGCCGAACGCACGGCTTCCCACTCTGGTGTGTCATACATTTTGGCCAGCGCGTCCTGGTAGGCTGCCAATTTGACCGGATCCATGCCCGGTGCGCCAAAGAACCCGCGCCAGTTCACAAACTGTGTGTCGATCCCCTGCTCCATCATTGTTGGCGCATCTGCATAGGCGGGCACGCGCTCAGTTGATGTCACACCGATGATGCGCACTTCGCCCGCGTCAGCCAATGCAACTGCCTCTGAGAAACCAGTGGAAAGTGCTGCGATTTCGCCGGACAAAAGCCCTGCCATCGCCGTGCCGCCGGCATCGTATGGAATATAGTTCACGCCTGTCGGATCTTCGCCAGCCGCTTTCATCACCATGGCTGCCACAAGGTGATCAAGACCACCCGGAACTGAACCACCACCGATTGCGGTGCCTTGTGGGTCCGCTTTATACGCGGCCAGTAGGCCGGCCATATCCATGATGTCGCTGCTTGCGGGCACAACCAAAGCGGCATAATCGCCGATGGTGCCTGCCACAAGCGTCAGGTCAGAAAAGTTGTAAGGAAACACACCGGTCAGCGAGCGAATAATGATCGGGGTCGAGTTGACCATGAGCGTGTCATCAAGGCTCGCTGCGTTCTCGATCATGTAACCGATGGCCACACCGCCGCCGCCGCCTGACATGTTTTCATACGATGCAGTGCCGATCAGGCCCGCGTCAGTCAGCGCTTGGCCCGTACCACGTGCTGTGCCGTCCCAGCCGCCACCAGCGCCGCCCGGGATCAAGAAGTGAATGCTGTCTGCAACTTGGTGTCCTGCGGCGAATGCAGATGTGCCAAAGCTCATGGCCACCGCGGCAGCCGTCATCATGACCCGGCGGGTCAGGTTAAAATTGGTCATATTGTCCTCCCATTTGACAAGAACGATGTTCGTCGTTCATGCACAACGTAATCATGTTAAGCTGACACCGACCTGTCACCACCTGTCTGAAAGGCCGCGTAGATATGCGACTGCTGCTTGTTGAGGATAACGCCAGACTGGCGGCTGCGATCAGCGATATGCTGGTGCTGGACGGGCACGCGGTTGACCATGCGGGCGATCTTGCGACGGCGCGTGACTTTGTCGATACGGCGGATTACGATCTGATATTGCTTGATATTATGCTGCCGGACGGGGATGGGCGGGTGTTTTTGCAAGGGCTGCGCAAACGCGCGCTGGATGTGCCGGTGATCGTGCTGACCGCGCGGTCAGAGGTTTCTGACAGGGTCGGCGTTCTGGACCTCGGGGCCGATGATTATCTGGTCAAACCTTTTGATTTTTCCGAACTGGAGGCCCGCGTGCGCGCCGTTTTGCGCAGGCGAGGCGGGGCCACATCCAACGTGCAGCGAATCGGTGATATCGCTTTTGATAGGCTCGCGGGCACCTTGGAAGTGGCGGATGCGCGGATCGATTTGCGCAATCGCGAACTGCGCCTGTTCGAAGTGTTCGCGGCCAATCCCAACATGATATTTTCAAAAACCAAGCTGGTGGACCGATTATTTTCCGCCGACGAAGACGTGTCGGAAAACGCAATCGAGGTCTATGTCGGGCGGCTGCGCAAACACCTGACGGGGTCCGCAGTCACGATCACAACCGTGCGCGGCGTCGGCTACAGGCTGTCGATTTCATGAACAAGCGCGGCTCAATTCTGCGGCGTTTGATGCTGCAACTTGTTGGTGCTGCCGCTGTGCTGGCCGCGATTTTATTTGTGCTGTTCCAATCCTTCGCCCGCCAATTGGCCATCGAGGCACAAGACAATACGCTTTTCGCATCTGCCTCGGCGATTTTGGAAAGCGTATCGGTGCAGCAAGGCGAGGTGAACGTCGACATCCCCTATGCCGCGTTGTCGATGCTGGGAAATGTATCGGACGACCGCGTATTTTACCGCATCGGCATGGGTGTTGTGCCACTGACCGGCTATGACGATTTGCCCGGAAAGCCCGGCGCGGACGCGGTGTCATGGACCGATACATACCGCGGCGATGATCTGCGCATGGTGCAGGTCACCCGCGCGCTATCTGTGGCAGGGACGCTGAGGGATGTGACCGTTGTGGTGGGTCAAACCCAAGGCGGTCTTGCGCAAAAGCTGGCCCAAATCTCGCGCATGGCGATCCTGATTGGGGCGATATATTTTGTCGTCGCCAGCCTGTTTGCCTATTGGACGGCGCGCAGCACTGTGCGTCCGCTCAATGCCGTGGCCGAAGCTGTGGCGCGGCGCGGTCCGCTGGATTTGCGCCCCGTGACCAAGCCGGTGCCCTCGGAAATGGCCCCGCTGATGGTCGCGCTGAATGCGTTCATTTCGCGACTGGACCGGTCGCTGACACGGTCCGAGGATTTCATCGTCGAGGCCGCCCACCGTGTGCGCACCCCGCTGGCAACCGTGCGCGCGCAGGCCGAAGTCACCCTGCGCCGTGTGGACCGGCAAGAGAACCGCAATGCGTTAAAGCAGATGATCCGTGCCGTCGACGAAAGCAGCCGTGCGGCGGGGCAATTACTTGACCACGCAATGGTGGCATTTCGAACCGATCATCTAGATCAGCAAGCGCTGGATCTGGGCGCGATTGCAGCCGAGGTCGTGGAGCGTCAGACCCCGGTTGCCGCTCTCAAGGATATCACATTTGATGTCGATATCATTGCAGGCGGTGGGTTCAACGGCGATGCGATCCTGATCCAGAATGCGGTCACCAACCTGATTGACAACGCGGTGAAATATTCGCCGCAAGAAACCACAATAACAGTCTCTGTTAAGGGAAATTCGCTAAAAATATGTGATCAGGGTCCGGGGTTTCCTGCCGCTGATATAGACACGCTGACCGACCGTTTTGCCCGCGGCACCAATGTCGGCAATACCGTGGGATCGGGTCTTGGCCTGACTATCGCCCACGAGGTGGCTCTGGCCCATAACGGGGCGTTGATATTGTCCCAAAACCCGAAAGGAACAGGCGCGTGCGTCACTTTATCTTTGCCATCCTGATGTGGATGCCAGTCGCGGTTTTTGCGTTTGAAATCGAAAGCGAAGCCCTGTTTGAGGCCGAGTTCGAGACCGCGCGCCTGCGCATCATTTCAAGCACCGACGAGGCGGTTTTCGCGCCGATCATTGCGCAATTCCAGAGCCTAAACCCTAGTATCAGTGTCTATTATGTTGTCGCCTCGAGTGCCGAAGTCAGCAAAGCAATCACGGCGGAAAACGAAGCATTCGACATTGCGATTTCATCTGCAATGGATTTGCAAACCAAGCTGGCCAATGACGGGTTTGCCCTGCAACATACCTCGGCTGCGACAGCGCTGGTTCCCGCGTGGGGCAATTGGCGCAATAGCGTTTTCACATTCAGCCAGGAGCCTGCAACATTTGTCTTGTCGAATGCTGCGTTCAAAGGGCTTGAAATGCCACGGACCCGTCAGGATTTGATCAGCCTGCTGCGCGCCCACCCCGACCGGTTTGACGGCAAGATCGGCACCTATGATGTGCGCACCAGCGGGTTGGGATATTTGTTTGCCACCCAAGACAGCCGCACCTCTGAAACCTTTTGGCGGTTGACCGAGTTGATGGGCAGTTTGGGCGCAAAACTATACTGCTGTTCCAGCCAGATGATCGAGGATGTCAGCACCGGAAAAATCGCCATCGCCTATAATGTGCTGGGCAGTTACGCCGCTGCCCGCACCGATCTGGCCGATGCTGTCACGATTGTCGCGCCGCAGGATTACACCGCGATGATGTTGCGCACGGCGGTCATTTTGAAAACCGCAACTGTGCCTGATGTGGCCGGTCTGTTTGTCGATCATCTGTTGCGCGGTGCATGGGGCGGCACCCCCGCCAAGGAGGTCGCGGAATATACCCGTCCGATTCCGCTCGGTCCGGGGCTGTTGGTGTTTCTTGACCGGTTAAAGCGGCGGCAGTTTCTGGCCGAATGGACCAATGCGATCGAGCAATAGGGTCTAGAAATCGACCGCGATGCCCTTTTTCTCCCAATCGCCATAGCGCACGGGTTCAGGGCCTTTGCGCCCACCCAGTTCTGTGGGCAGGTCAATGTCGCCTTTCGCAGTGCGCCGCGCTTCGGCCTCGGCCAAGGCACGTTTGGCCGCGTCGGGCATATCGGGGGTATCATTGGTCATGGCGCTGTCCTTGTAGGGTCGTGTTGTTTGATATACTGCCCTGATCATTGAAAACAAGGGAACACCCATGAGCCAAACTGGTCTGCCACCGCGCCGCGCCGCGCATCATTTGTTGGAACAGATCATCGGCGAGGGCCGTTTGATGGCCGAGCTGATTGGCGGCGGTGCCTTGGATCATTTGGCCGCAGATGACCGCGCGCGCGCCCAGCGTCTTGCGACCGATGCCTTGCGCGGTCTTGATCGTGCTGACCGGATGCTCAAGCCGTATTTCAAGAAAGCGACGCCTTCTGACTATGTGATGAATGCGCTGCGCCTTGGGGTGATCGAATTGACCGGCGGCGAGGCAGCCCACGGCGTGGTCAACGCCTATGTCGAAATCGTCGGTCGCAACCAGCGCACCGCGTCGATGAAAGGCATGACCAATGCAGTGTTGCGCCGGATCGCAGAGGAAGGCCCTGCCGGGTGGCACAAACGCGCGGTGCCGCTGATGCCCGGATGGCTGCGCCAGCCGCTTGTGGCCGCTTGGGGCCGCCCTGCGATGGACGCGATGGATGCGGCGCATTTTGCCGGTGCCCAGCTTGATCTGACCTGCAAGGGTGATCCGGCACAGGTCGCCGAGGCCGTCGGCGGTGTGGTGTTGCCAACCGGATCGGTGCGTGTGGCCAGTGCGGGCCAAGTCAGTGCACTTGCAGGGTTCGAGACCGGCGATTGGTGGGTGCAAGACGCTGCCGCCGCTGTGCCGGTGATGATGTTGGCCCCGACGGCGGGCATGTCTGTGCTGGACCTATGCGCGGCCCCCGGTGGCAAGACAATGCAATTGGCAGCGGCGGGTGCCAAGGTGACGGCGGTTGATGTGTCGCACGGGCGGATTACCCGCGTGTCCGAAAACCTTGCGCGCACACACTTGTTCGCCGATGTGCAGATCGCGGACGCCTTTGATGTGACGGGGCAGTATGACGCGGTGCTGCTGGATGCGCCCTGTTCGGCCACCGGCACCATTCGCCGCCACCCCGATCTGCCCTACGCCAAGGACGGGTCCGAATTTGCCGAATTGATCGACCAGCAAAGCCGAATGATCGACCATGCGCTGACCTTACTGAAACCGGGCGGCAAGCTGGTGTATTGCACCTGTTCATTGTTGCCCGACGAGGGCGAGGTCCAGATCGAGGAAGCGCTCGAGCGTCATGAGGGCCTGACGGTGGATACCACGGCGGCCAATATCGCGGGCATTGATCCTGACTGGACCACCTATGAGGGCGGGGTGCGGCTGCGTCCCGATTACTGGCCGACGCTGGGTGGCATGGACGGTTTTTATATTGCTGTGCTGACAAAGCCGTAAGAGGCGGCTAGTGTTGCGGCAATAATCAGGCGCAACAGCGCAGAGCCGAGGCAGTGAAAATTGGCCAAACCGCAGACATGGCGCGCAAAACGCACGCAATTCATGCACCGCGTTCATGCGCGCGCGGCATCGCGCGCGCGCCCGGCCACAGGATTCGTCAGCCAGCCAGAACCGCGCACCATCGGCCATTTCGCCCGTGGCCGGCAGCTTGTCGCGGGCAATTTTCTGTTCTCGGGAGTTTTGGTCGAGGCCAAGAATGCGGTCATCTGGGATATTGCCAAAGATAACGATGTGGTGGCCGAAGAATTGCAAGGCTGCGCGTGGCTTGATGATCTGGCCGCCGTCGGTGATGCCAAGGCACGGGCATGTGCGCAGGCGTGGCTGGCGCAGTGGATTGTGCGGTTTGGCAACGGGCGCGGGCTGGGCTGGACCCCCGATCTGGTCGGCAGGCGCCTGATCCGCTGGATACAACACGGGTTTTTCCTGCTGCGCGGGTTGGAAAAAGACGAAAGTCAGGCGTTTTACCGCTCGCTGGCGCAGCAGACGATTTTTCTGTCGCGCCGCTGGCATACATCGGCCCAAGGTTTGCCGCGTTTCGAGGCACTGACAGGCATGATCTATGCGGGGTTGTCGTTGCAGGGCATGGAACAACATGTTGCCCCCGCGGTCAAAGCCTTGGCGCGCGATTGCACCAGGGAGATCGACGACACCGGCGGCATCCCGACCCGCAACCCCGAAGAATTGCTGGAGGTTCTGACGCTTTTGACATGGACCACCGCCGCGCTGACCGAAAGTGGCCACCAACCACCTGCCGCGATTGCCACAGCGATTGCGCGCATCACGCCGACCTTGCGCGCCTTGCGCCATGCGGATGGTGGCTTGGCGCGGTTTCATGGTGGCGGGCGCGGGCTTATTGGTCGTCTGGACCATGCGTTGGCTGCGGCAGGCGATAAAACCCGCCCGGGTGATACGCTTTATATGGGTTTCGCGCGATTAAGCGGCGGGCGCACCTCGATCGTGATTGATGCAGCCACGCCGCCCACAGGCCCCGCATCGGTCAACGCTCACGCCAGCACCCTTGCCTTAGAGGTGACATCCGGCCGCCGTCCGTTGATTGTAAACTGCGGATCGGGGCGCACATTTGGCGAGGACTGGCGCCGCGCAGGGCGGGCCACGCCCAGCCATTCTACCTTGTGCATCGAAGGCTATTCATCATCGCGACTGGGCACACAAAGTCGCGTTGTAACATCGCGCCAAGAGCTGCTGGATGATGTGCCCGGTTTTGTGCAGGCCGAGTTTTCTACCCTTCACGACGGCAAGCGCATCGAGCTTTCGCATGACGGATATCGCCGCACCCACGGGCTGACCCATGCCCGCACGCTTGATCTGGCGATGGACGGGCGCGGCATGGTGGGCGACGATGTGCTGACCACGCTGACCGACATCGACAAACAACGCTTCGAGCGCGCGCTGGACGAAACCGCGCTGCAAGGGGTGCCTTATGCTCTCAAATTCCATCTGCATCCTGACGTGGATGCGACCCTTGATATGGGCGGGGCGGCGGTGTCGATGGCGCTGAAATCCGGCGAGATCTGGATCCTGCGGCACGACGGACACGCCGAATTGTCGCTGCAACCATCAGTTTATTTAGAAAATGGCCGATTAAAGCCCCGTCCGAGCCAACAGGTGGTTTTATCTGGGCGCACGATGGCCTATGCGACACGCGTCCGCTGGTCGTTGGCCAAAGCGCAAGGCACCCCCGAGGGTGTGCGCGATTTGGTGACCGACGACCCGATGGACCCAACCGATGACTGATCTTGGGGGATCACATGACTGACCTTGCACCGCTGCGCCGCGCGCTACTTTCTGTTTCCGATAAGACCGGATTGCTTGATCTGGGCCGCGCACTTGCCGCCCGCGGCGTCGAGCTTTTGTCCACCGGCGGATCCGCCAAGGCGCTGCGCGATGCGGGGCTGGATGTGCGCGATGTGGCCGATGTCACCGGCTTTCCCGAGATGATGGATGGCCGCGTGAAAACCCTGCACCCTGTTGTGCATGGCGGCCTGCTGGCGCGTCGCGACTTGCCCGCACATGTGGCCGCGATGGATGCACATAACATCGGTGCAATCGATCTTTTGGTGGTGAACCTCTATCCGTTTGAAGAAACTGCAGCCAAGGGCGCCGATTTTGACACCTGCATCGAGAATATCGATATCGGCGGCCCCGCGATGATCCGCTCTGCGGCGAAAAACCATGCCTTTGTCAGCGTGATCACCGATGTGGAAGACTATGACGCACTACTGGCTGAACTGGATGCCAATGACGGTCAAACAACCCTCGCTTTTCGCCAGAAATTGGCCCAGACCGCATATGGGCGCACGGCGGCCTATGATACCGCCGTCAGCACATGGATGGCGGGTGCCATTGAACTGGCGACCCCGCGCCGCCGGTCCATTGCGGGCACCTATCGCCAAACGATGCGCTACGGCGAGAACGCGCATCAGACGGCGGCATTCTACACCGATGGCACGGGGCGTCAGGGCGTTGCGACCGCGGTGCAGCATCAAGGCAAAGAGCTGTCGTATAACAACATCAACGACACCGATGCGGCGTTTGAACTGGTTGCCGAATTTGACCCTGCGGGCGGCCCTGCGGTCGCAATTATCAAACACGCAAACCCCAGCGGTGTGGCGCGGGGGGCGACCCTGTTGGAGGCCTACAAAAACGCCTTTGACTGCGACCGCACCAGCGCCTTTGGCGGGATCGTCGCGCTGAACATGCCGCTGGACGAGGCCACAGCCAAGGCGATTGTCGAGATTTTCACCGAAGTTGTAATTGCACCCGGTGCATCGGATGCGGCCAAGGCTGTGTTTGCCACCAAGAAAAACCTGCGCCTTTTGACAACGGATGGCTTGCCCGACCCGAAAGCCGCGCAAATCACCATGAAACAGGTCGCAGGCGGCATGTTGGTGCAGGACAAAGATGTGGGGTCTGTTGACCTTTCCGATCTGAAAGTCGTGACAAAGGTCAAACCGACCGACGCGCAGCTGGCCGATCTGCTGTTCGCCTGGAAGGTCGCCAAACACGTCAAATCCAACGCGATCGTCTATGTCAAAGACAGCGCCACTGTCGGCGTCGGCGCCGGGCAAATGTCGCGCCTTGATAGCGCACTGATTGCTGCCCAAAAAGCCGAGCGTATGGCGCGCGCAATGGACCTGCCGCAATCTCTGGCGATTGGCTCTGCGGTCGCGTCTGATGCGTTCTTTCCCTTTGCGGATGGGTTGTTAGAGGCCGCCGCCGCAGGGGCGACCTGCGTCATTCAGCCCGGCGGTTCAATGCGTGACGATGAGGTCATTGCCGCCGCAGACCAGGCGGGCATTGCGATGGTCTTCACCGGTATGCGCCATTTCAGGCATTAAGGATAAATCGATGCGGTTGCTTTTCTGGACGGGATTTTGGGTGTTTCTGGCGGATCAGGCCAGCAAATATGTTGTTGTGCATTATCTCGACCTGATCACAAAAATGCGCATCGACGTGTTTCCACCGTATCTGACGTTCCGGATGGCATGGAATCGCGGCGTCAACTTTGGCATCGGCGCGGGGCTTGACATGCGCTGGGTGCTGATTGGCATCGCTTTGGTGATCTCGGCGGTTGTGTTGATCTGGCTCTGGCGGCGGCCCGCCGACCGGTTCACCTATATTTCTGCGGGTTTCCTTGTCGGCGGCGCGCTGGGCAATGTGGTGGACCGGCTGATTTACGGGGCTGTGGCCGACTTTCTGAACATGTCGTGCTGTGGGTTTGACAACCCCTATGCGTTCAATATCGCGGATATATCGATTTTCATCGGCGCAATCGGGATCGCATTTGCCGATAGTGGCAAGTCGAAAAAGAAACGGGCGTGACGACCTGTGACAGTTGGTTTAAAAGGGTCGTGGAAATGACCAAGGGATTGGGTATGCGCAAGGCGATTTTGGCACTTTTGGCGGCGGTCACGCTTTCGGCGTGTGCGACCGGACAGCGACCATTGCAGGACATGCGCTCGACGACGGGCGGTCCGGATGAATTTTCGGTGCTGCCTGTGGGCCCGCTGGTGATGCCCGAAACCATGACCCTGCCTATGCCGACACCCGGCGGAACCAACCTGACCGACCCGACACCAAAAGCCGACGCAATTGCGGCCCTTGGCGGCAATGCAGCGGCAGTCAATAGAGGGGGCATTCCGGCCGCTGATGCCGCCTTGGTCACAGGTGCATCGCGCAATGGCACCCAAGCCGATATTCGCGCCGTGCTTGCCGCCGAGGATGCAAAGTTCCGTGCCGGTAAAAAACGGCTCGGTTTCCTGTCAGCCCTTAGCCGCAACCGTTATTTCAAGGCCTATGCCCGCTCCGCGCTGGACGCCTATGCGGAATTGGCGCGGTTCAGAGCGCTTGGCGTGGCCACACCCACTGCACCACCTGCCAACTAGCGGCACTTCACATCCGCGTTTGTGCCCCTTGCACATGGCCCGGCCAGACGTAGGTTATGCTACGACCGCCCTTCTAAAGGCCCCCCATCAAAGGACTGCCCATGCGCCGCATTATTGCCTCTGCATTTTTGTCGTTCACCGCCTTGCCGGCTCTGGCCCAAGAGGTGACGACCTACACCCTTGATAACGGCATGGATGTCGTTGTGATCGAAGACCACCGCGCCCCCGCCGTGGTGCAGATGGTATGGTATAAGATCGGGTCTGCGGATGAACCTGTGGGCGCGTCCGGTGTTGCGCATTTTCTTGAACACCTGCTGTTCAAGGCCACAGACACACTGGAAAGCGGCGAATTTTCCGAGATTGTCGCGGCTAACGGCGGGTCCGACAACGCCTTTACCAGTTACGATTATACCGCTTATTTTCAACGTATTGCTGCCGACCGCCTGCCCTTGATGATGCAGATGGAAAGCAACCGGATGAACAATCTGCGCCTGACGCAGGCCGATATCGAGACCGAGCGCAACGTGGTTCTGGAAGAGCGCAATCAGCGCACCGAGAACAATCCCGGCGCATTGGCCCGCGAGCAGTTCAACGCCGCACTGTATCAAAACCACCGCTACGGCGTGCCGATCATCGGTTGGAAACACGAGATGGAAGACCTGTCACTGCAAGATGCCACCGATTTCTACGACCTGTATTATGCGCCCAACAACGCGGTTTTGATTGTCGCGGGTGACGTAGACCCTGTTGAAGTGAAAGCCTTGGCCGAGCAATATTACGGCGTGATCCCCGCGGAAGAAAACCTGCCAGAACGCCTGCGCCCGCAAGAGCCGCCGCAACGTGCCGAACGTCGTATCACCTATGTCGATGCGCGCGTCAGCCAGCCCTATTTGACCCGCTCTTATCTTGCGCCTGAACGCGACAGCGGTGCACAAAAAGAGGCCGCCGCATTGGTTTATCTGGCCGACCTTCTGGGCGGGTCGCCGTTTACGTCGGCGCTGGGCCAAGCCCTGCAATTCGACACCCAAACCGCCGTTTACAGCAGCGCGGGCTATAGCGGATCAAGCTTGGATGACACCACGTTTTCGCTGTCCGTGGCCCCCGCTGATGGCATAAGCCTGTCGCAGGCAGAGGCGGCGATGGACGCGGCGATTGTCGCGTTTCTGGCCGCCCCGATCGACCCCGCACTTATGGAAAGCCTGCGCACGCAACTGCGCGCCTCCGAGATTTACGCCAAGGATGACGTGCAGGGCATTGCGCGTAGATACGGCGCCGCCCTGACCCAAGGGCTGACGATCAAAGATGTGCAAGACTGGCCGCAGATCCTGCAAGAAGTCACCGAAGCCGACATCAAAGCGGTCGCCGCCAAGGTTCTGAACCGTGATCAATCTGTCACCGGCTGGGTCGTTTCCAGCCAAGAGGAGGCCCGCTGATGTTGCGTTTTGCCCTTGCTCTTTGCCTGACCGTCGCCGCCTCTGCGGTGTCGGCGATTGAAATCAAAGAGGTCACCTCTGCGGGTGGCATCAACGCGTGGGTAGTCGAGGAGCCCTCGATCCCGTTCACTGCGCTGGAAATCCGGATGCGCGGCGGCGCGTCGCTTGACCTGCCGGGCAAACGCGGTGCCACAAACCTGATGATGGCGCTGATCGAAGAGGGCAGCGGCGAGATGGATGCCCGCGCATTCCAGACCAAGCTCGATGCGCTTGCTGCCAGCCTCTCGTTCCGTGCCTCCGACGACACGATGTCGATTTCCGCGCGTTTCCTGAGCGAAAACCGCGACGAAGTGCTGGCACTTTTGCGCCAGGCCCTGACCCAGCCCCGCTTTGACCAAGATGCAATTGACCGCGTGCGCGCACAGGTTCTGTCAGGCATTGCCAGCGACGCCAAAAGCCCCAACAGCATCGCGCGCAGCTATTTCGATCAGGCCGCTTTTGGCGACCACCCTTACGGCTCGTCGCCCGATGGCACGGTCGAAAGCGTCAACAGCCTGACCCAACAAGACATGTTTGATGCCGCGCGTAATGCATTGACCCGAAAAGATATTTACGTCTCGGCGGTGGGTGACATCACCGCGCAAGAGATCGGCGGCTTGCTCGACGACTTGCTGGGTGACTTGCCCGCAGATGGCCCCGACGCGCCTGCTGATGTCGCATTCGGGCTGGCCGGCGGCGTCACGGTTATCCCCTATGACACCCCGCAAGCCGTGGCCCTGTTTGGCCATGCGGGCATCAAACGCAACGACGATGATTTCTTCGCCGCCTATATCCTGAACGAGGTTTTGGGCGGCTCCGGCTTTGAATCGCGCTTGATGAACGAGGTCCGCGAAAAGCGCGGCCTGACTTACGGGATCGGGTCCTATCTGGTGCCGAAATTCCAAGCCGAAATGTGGATCGGTCAAGTGGCCAGCGGCAACGAAACGATTGCGCAAGCCATCGACGTGATCCGCGCCGTCTGGACCGATCTGGCAACCAACGGCATGACACAGGCCGAGCTTGATAGCATCAAAACCTACCTGACCGGTGCCTATCCACTGCGGTTTGACGGCAACGCCGAGATTGCCGACATCATGGTGGGGATGCAGATGATTGGCCTGCCGACGGATTACGTGACCAACCGCAATGATTATCTGGCGGCGGTGACACTGGATGATGTGAACCGTGTGGCGGCACAATATCTGCGTCCCGACGACCTGCGCTTTGTGGTGGTCGGACAGCCCGTGGGGTTGGAAAGCACCGATTAACCACAAAACACGCTCGCAGAATCGGACATGCCCATGCTAAACCTTGTGGCATGTCCAACCCTGACCCCCAGATAAAGCCCCAGCCGGTGATCCGGCAGCTTGATGACGCCGCAATCAACCGGATTGCTGCGGGCGAGGTGCTGGAACGTCCCGCAAGTGCTGTCAAGGAACTGGTCGAGAACGCGGTTGACGCAGGCGCCACCCGCATCGAGGTCGTGATCGCCGATGGCGGCAAGACCCTGATCCGTGTCACCGACGACGGTTGCGGGATTGCGGCGTCTGATCTGCCGCTGGCCCTGTCGCGCCATGCCACCAGCAAAATCGACGGCTCTGATCTGCTGAATATCCACTCTTTCGGCTTTCGCGGCGAGGCTTTGCCGTCGCTGGGTGCAGTTGGCCGCCTGACCATGACCAGCCGGATTGCGGGCGGCGAGGGGGCCAGCATCGCGGTCGCGGGCGGGCGTCAAACTGCGGTGCGCCCCGCGGCCTTGTCAAACGGCACCGTGGTCGAATTGCGCGACATGTTTTACGCCACACCGGCACGGTTGAAATTCCTGCGCACCGACCGCGCAGAGGCCCAAGCTGTCGGCGATGTGGTCAAACGGCTGGCGATGGCCGAGCCGTTTATCACCTTCATTCTGCGCGATGCGTCAAACGGCGATCAGCGCACGACGTTTCGCGCCGACGCCGAAACCGGTGATCTGTTTGACGCGCTGCATGGGCGTCTGCGCACGGTGCTGGGCCGCGATTTCGCCGATAACGCACTGCCGATCGATGCGCAGCGCGACGGGTTCCACCTGACAGGCTACGCCGCTTTGCCGACCTATTCGCGCGGTGCGGCAGTGGCGCAATATCTGTTCGTGAATGGCCGCCCCGTGCGCGACAAAATGCTGCTGGGTGCCCTGCGCGCGGCCTATATGGATGTGCTGTCGCGGGACCGTCATCCGGTGGCGGCACTTTTCGTTGATTGCGACCCGACACTTGTGGATGTGAACGTGCATCCGGCAAAATCGGAGGTGCGGTTTCGTGACCCTGCGGTGGTGCGCGGGCTGATCGTATCGGGCTTGCGCCATGCCTTGGCCGAGGCGGGGCATCGGGCCGCGACTACCGTGGCCAATGCGACCTTGGGTGCGATGCGGCCAGAGCAGTCAGAACCACGCGTATACCAGATGGACCGCCCGTCATTCTCGGCGCGCTCGATGACATTTCAAGCGCAAGCGCCGGGGTTTTCAGAGGCCCCCTCTGCGCGGATTGAGCCAGCGTCGACGGATGAGGCGCTCCATTTGCCGCTGGGGGCCGCGCGCGCGCAAGTGCACGAAAATTACATCATCGCCCAGACCGAGGCAGGCATTGTGATCGTTGACGGACATGCCGCCCATGAGAGGCTGGTTTATGAAAAGCTGAAAAAACAGATGGCCGAAAACGGGGTCGCGGCGCAGGCGCTGCTGATTCCCGAAATCGTGGAAATGACCGAAAACGAGGCAGCCCAACTGTTGGACATCGCCGATGATCTGGCGCGCTTTGGTCTGGGGATCGAACCGTTTGGCGGCGGGGCCATTGCCGTGCGCGAAACCCCCGCGATCTTGGGCGAGGTGAACGCCGGTGCGATGCTGCGCGATATCTTGGATGAACTTGCCGACACCGGCGGATCAGACCGCGTGCAGTCAAAGGTCGAGGCGATCCTGTCGCGCGTGGCGTGTCACGGCTCTATCCGCACCGGGCGCAGGATGCGCGGCGAAGAGATGAACGCACTGTTGCGCGAAATGGAAGCGACCCCGATGTCGGGGCAATGTAACCACGGGCGGCCCACCTATGTGGAGTTGAAACTGTCCGATATTGAACGATTGTTTGGACGCACATGATACAGATCGGCGATTATACCTTTGGCCTCGGCGACCCGTTGGTCCTCGCCGGTCTTGGCGTTGCCCTCATCCTCTTGCTACTGGTGGTGCTGTTGATCATCTCGGTGCGCCGTGCCGGTAAATCGGGCGAAATGGCGCAAATTCTGGCGAGCCAAATGGGCGGGCTTGGCAGCCGTGTGGAAATGCTCTCGAACGGGCAGCAGCAGTTGTTCGGCGGGTTGACTTCGGTCACGGAGGCACAGGCCCAGCAACAGGCGCGGACCCTGCAATTGATGGAACAACGGCTGTCCCAAGTCTCGGAATCCATGAGCGTGAACCTGTCATCATCGGCACAACGCACCGCGCAATCGCTTGGCGAATTGCAGCAACGGCTTTTGACCATCGACAAGGCACAAGAGAATATCACCAAGCTGTCGGGCGATGTTCTGTCCTTGCAAGATATCCTGTCCAACAAGCAAACACGGGGCGCATTTGGTGAAATCCAGCTCAACGATATTGTCAGTAAGGCCCTGCCCTCGGACGCCTATACGTTCCAGCACACCCTAAGTAACGGCAAACGCGCCGACTGTCTGATCCACCTGCCCAACCCGCCGGGTCCCATCGTGATTGATAGTAAATTCCCGTTGGAGGCCTATGAGGCCCTGCGCCGCGCCAAGACCGATTGGGAGGCCAACGAGGCCGCCAAATTCATGCGCACCAGCGTCAAGGCGCATATCAAGGCGATTTCCGACAAGTATATACTGGACGGCGAAACCGCCGATGGCGCACTGATGTTTCTGCCCTCGGAAGCCGTCTATGCCGAGCTACACGCCAATTTTCCCGAGCTGGTGCGTGACGGTTTTGCCGCCCGCGTCTGGATCGTATCCCCCACCACCTGCATGGCGACGCTGAACACAATGCGCGCGATTTTGAAAGATGCGCGAATGCGTGAACAGGCGGGCGCGATCCGAACCACCCTGCGGCTGCTGCACCGCGATGTGGAGCTGGTCTCGGAGCGGGTGGGCAAGTTGAACACCCACTTTGGCCAGGCGCGCAAAGACCTCGACGACATCAATATTGCCTCTGAACGGGCCGGCAAACGGGCCGCGAAACTTGATAACTTCGACTTTGAAGAGATAACGCCCGAAGTCGAGCCGCCCAGCGCCCCGCTTGCACAGCCTGACCGGTGACACCCCTGTGGTGGTTTATATGCCGCTAAACCGCTGTGCCAGACGCGGAAGAATACCACGAAATCGTAACGGCGCATCGGTGGCCGCAAGGCAAATGCAATCGACGCCCGCCTCGGCAATCGGGGTGTGCTGCATGTCTTCGTTTGCAACTTCGACATCACCGGCCCCAAACCGGTCGCTCGCGTCGTAAAACGCGCCCTGCAACACCATCGTCAACTCGGTGCCGCGATGCCCGTGATCCGGTATCGTTGTGCCCGCAGGAATTTTCAACAAGCGCACCGTCGCCGTGCCACTGGTTTTCAAAACCATCTGGCTGACGCCACCGCCGACTTTGCGCCACCTGACCGCCGCCAGATCACCGGCAACATAGTCCTGCAACGGGGCGGGAAACACGCCGCGCACATTCTGACGTGGCACCGGCGCAGGCGCACCTCGGTCAATCATCGCCAAGGTCGCGGCCAGCGCATCAGCATCCATATTGGCAGGGGCCGCGTCCAACATCACCTCGCCACCCAGCGCGTCATATTCGGCCACCGCCGCACGGCAATCATCGCACATCGACACATGGGTCGCGACAACAAGGTCAAAGGCCTCTGGCAGGGTGCCGGCGGCATATCCCATCAAAAGCGGTGCAGTCAGGTGGTGCTTAATCTGTGTCATTGTGTGTTTTCAGTTCATTGCGTGGCGCAACCGGTCAAGTGCCAGCCGGATGCGGGATTTAATGGTGCCGAGCGGCAGGCCGGTTTCCGCTGCGATTTCAGCATGGGTCAACTCGCCAAAATACGCGCGTTCGATCAAGTCGCGCTGCTTTGCGGGCAGGTCCGCCAAGGCACGACCCAGAATTTCGGTTTCCTGTTGCAGTGCGATGGTGTCGGCCTGCGAGGGTTGCTCTTCGGGACCCCATGGCAAATCTTCCGGCTCGGGGCGGCGCTGCTTGCGGATCATGTCGATGCGCTTGTTGCGCGCGATGGTGAAAATCCACGTCGAGACACTGGCCTTGGTCGGGTCAAACAGATGCGATTTGTTCCAGACCGTCACCATCACCTCTTGGGCGCATTCCTCTGCCATATCGGGGCTGGTGCCCGATTTCATCAAAAAAGACTTGAGACGCGGCGCGAAATAGCCAAACAGCTCGGCAAAGGCCACGCGATCCTTGTGGTCGCGCACCGCGTTTAGCTGGACGATCCATGCCATCCGTTTGTTGGGGGGTGCTGTTGTCACGTCATGCGCCTCTGGTTGCATGACAACACTAGCGCGCCTGCTGGTGTTTGGCGATGCGGTAGATTGCGGCGCTGCGCGTGAAAGGGTGTGCTGTGTCAACATACCTCTCTTACGCGGGGCGTCTGTGATTGGATCAGTTGAAATTAAAATGAAACTCATCCACCTGTGTCCCCGTGACGTAAGAAGGTAAACAAGCTTGCAGGATATTGACTTATGCCCTTTGAAACCGCCGCCACCGCCCCGCGTAAAATTGCTGTTGTGGGGGCGGGTATTTCGGGCATGGGGGCGGCGCATATGTTGGCCCGCGATCATCAGGTTGTGCTTTTCGAGGCCGAGACGCGGCTTGGCGGACATGCGCGCACGGCCATGGCGGGGCCCAACCGCGACACCCCCGTTGATACCGGTTTTATCGTGTTCAACTATGCTAATTACCCGCATCTGACGGCGCTTTTCGACGACCTTGATGTGCCGGTCGTCAAAAGCAACATGAGCTTTGGCGCGTCGTTTGGCGGCGGGCGGCTGGAATACGGGCTTGCGGGGCTGGATGCGATTTTTGCGCAGCGACGCAATGCTCTGAATCCGAAATTCCTGCGCATGATCCGCGACATTTTGCATTTCAACAAACACGGGTTGGCCGCCAGTGCCGACGAGAGCCTGACAATCGGCGGGCTGATCGCCAAATTGGGCCTGTCGGACTATTTCCGCGACCATTACCTGCTGCCGTTCTCTGGCGCGATCTGGTCGAGCCCGAAAGACAAGATCATGGACTACCCCGCCCATGCGATGATGAAGTTCTTCGACAACCACGCGCTTTTGTCGGCCACGGGCCAGCACCAGTGGTTCACTGTGCAAGGCGGGTCGCAGGAATATGTCAACAGATTGGGCAACGCAATGACACGGCAAGGGGTGGATTTACGGCTTGGCGCGCCAATCGATGCTGTGCGCCGGACAGTTTTTGGCGTCGAGGTGAAAGCCACAGGCGGCGATTGGGAGGCCTTTGACGAGATCGTTTTTGCAACCCATTCCGACGTCTCGCTGCGGTTGTTGTCGGATGCATCGCCCGCAGAGGCCGCGACGTTGGGCGCCATTCGCTATCAGCCAAACGCGGTTGTTCTGCATTCGGACACATCAATTATGCCACAGCATAAATCGGTCTGGTCGTCGTGGATCTATACCGAGGCCGCGGGTAAATCCGGTGACCAGATTGACCTGACCTACTGGATGAACTCGCTGCAACCCTGGCTGAACGACGCGCCCTATATGGTCACTCTCAACAGCACCCGCCCGATCCGCGACGACCTGATCTGGGACGAGGTCACGTTGCACCATCCGGTCTATGACAGCGGCGCATTGGTCGCGCAAAAACACGCCGCACAGATGAACGGCACCAATCGCACATGGTTCTGCGGCGCGTGGATGAAAAACGGATTTCACGAAGACGGGCTATCATCGGCGGTGGATGTGGTATCGTCGTTGAACGGGGTGACACGGCATCAGATGGCGGCAGAGTGAACAAAATCCAGCACATCACAGGACACACCTACCACGGCAGGCGCGGTGCTATCAAAAACGCCTTTCGCTATTCCATCGACTATGTGCTGCTGGACGCCGAAAATGATGCGGCGGGGCCGTCGCTGTTTGCGCGCAATCGCGGTAACCTGATGTCCGTGCACGACCGCGATCATGGTGGCACGCCCAAGGCAGGGCAGGGTGCGGCATGGGTCCGCGATGTGTTGGCCGCCCGTCATCTGGATGTGACGGGGCGGATTGATCTGCTGGCGCAACCGCGCATCCTTGGCCATGTGTTCAATCCTGTGTCTTTCTGGCTGTGCCATGATGGCGCGGGGGTGTTGCGTGTGGTGATTGCCGAGGTCAGCAACACATTTGGCGACCGCCATTCCTACCTGTGTCATCATGATGATCTGCGCGAAATCACCAAGTTAGACACTATTTTCGCAAAAAAAATATTCCACGTCTCGCCGTTTCAACCGGTGGATGGCAGCTATACATTCCGCTTCGACATCACTGCCGACCACATCGCGATCACCATCGATTATTCCCGCGGCAATGGCGGGCTGGTGGCCACCTTGACCGGTCCGCGCGCGCCTCTGACCAACCAGTCAATCCTGCGTGCGGCCCTGCGCCGCCCGTTCGGGTCGCGCCGTGTTCTGGCGTTGATCCACTGGCAAGCGCTTAAACTATGGTGGAAAGGCGCCACATTCCGCACCCGACCAAAGCCGCCCTCCCGCGAGATCAGCAAATGAGCGCATGGCGCGACCGCCTGCCAGCCTATGCAGGTTTCGGCGCGGTGTTATCGGCGGCGGGCCTGCCGATCTATATCTATGCGCCGAAATACTACGCCGATACTTACGGCGTCAGCCTGACCGCACTGGGCGCGATCCTGTTTGGCCTGCGCCTGTTTGATGTGGTGCAAGACCCCGTGCTGGGATGGATCAGCGAGAGACTAACAAAGGGCAAAGCCGCTATTATCAGCGCGGTATCCCTGCTTTTGGCGCTGTCGATGATCGGGCTGTTTGCCGTGCCACCTCCGATCAATCCCGCGATCTGGTTTGCCATCACCATCACCGGACTGTTCAGCGCCTTCAGCTTTCTGACCATCAATTTCTATGCCCAAGGCGTGATGAAAGCAGGGCCCACAGGGCAGGTGCGCCTTGCCGCGTGGCGTGAAACCGGCGCGCTATTGGGGGTCTGTATCGCCGCCGTCGCACCCACCATTCTGATGGATCTGTCGGATGATCCTTTTGGCGTTTTCGCCTATGGCTTTGCGGCGGCAACGCTTGCGGCAACTCTATTCATCTGGCCCGAATGGACAGGGCGCAGCACCGCCGCGCCCGCGCAGATCCGCGAGATCATCGCCGACCCCTCGACCCGCCGCTTGCTGATCCTGGCCTTGGTCAACGCCACCCCTTTGGCCGTGTCATCGACCCTGTTTTTGTTTTTTGTCGAGGCGCGGCTGGACGCTACGGGCTGGGAAGGGCCGCTTTTGGTGCTGTTCTTTCTTGCCGCAGCACTCTCTGCGCCGCTATGGTCCGCGGCGGCGATACGGTGGGGTGAAAAGCGCGTGCTTTTGGTCGCAATGGTGCTGGCGATCATCGCGTTCGGGTTTGCGGCCAGCTTGGGCGCGGGCGACGCAGGCCTGTTTGCGGTAATCAGCGTGGTTTCGGGGGCCACCATCGGGGCCGACCTGACCCTGTTGCCCGCCATGTTCGCGCGGCGCATGGCGCAAGTGTCACCCAACGGCGGTCAGGGCTTCGGGCTTTGGTCGCTGGTCAGCAAATTCACCTTGGCATTTGCCGCTGTGCTGCTGCTGCCGCTGTTGGAGCGGGCGGGGTTCAGCGCGGGGGAGGCCTCGCAACCCGCCAGCGCTCTGGCCACCTTGACGCTGCTTTACGCAGTCTTACCTATTATGCTCAAGGTCGCGGCCATCGCGCTATTGGCCAGCACGGATTTGGAGACAACAGATGACTGACTGGCAAGGCAAACGCTACTGGATCGTGGGCGCCAGCGAAGGGCTGGGGCGCGAAGTGGCCAAACGGATCAGCGCGGCAGGGGCCGAAGTGATCGTCTCGGCACGTAATGAGGACCGGCTCACATCCTTGGTCGCAGAGCTTGGCGGGCGCGCATCTTCTGTGACGCTTGATGTGACCGACATCAACGCGGTCCAAGCCGCAGCCGCACAGATCGGACATATCGACGGGGTTATCTATCTGGCGGGTGTGTATTGGCCGATGAAAGCATCCCAATGGGACAACGAGCGGGCCGATATGATGGGTCAGATCAACTATCTCGGGGCCAGTCGGGTGGTCGGTGCGGTGATCGGACAGATGGTGGATCGCGGTCGCGGGCATATTGTTCTGACAGGCTCTCTTTCAGGGTTTCGCGGCTTGCCGGGGGCGATCGGATATTGCGCATCCAAGGCGGGGATCATGGCATTAGCAGAGTCTATGCAGGCCGATTTGCGCAAAACCGACATTCAGGTGCAGCTGATCAACCCGGGTTTCATCAAAACCCGGCTGACCGACAAAAACGACTTTGCGATGCCGTTCATCATGGAGCCGCGCAAGGCCGCACAAATATTTTTCGAACACATGAACAGCGATGATTTCAAGCGCAGCTTTCCAGTGCCGTTCGCTTGGCTGTTCCGGCTGTCGCAGTTTATGCCCGACTGGATGTATTATCGGCTGTTTGGTGCAAAATAGTGCAAGTTGCAAACCCGGCCTAGGCGGTGGCGTTGTCAAACGCTTTTTTGGCGCGGCCCCAGACCCCGGTTTCCAGATCATCCAGCGTGGCAAGATGCGCCAGCAACTGGCCTGCAAAATCCTCGCTGCTTTCCACCGGCAACAATGATGGCAGGTTATCAATCGCTGTCACATCCAGCGGCGGGGTTTTGTGCACGCGCAGGGCGGGGGCCGCCCATGTTGTCTCTCGGTTGTAAACCTTGATCGGGGAAAAATCGCTTTGCGGGTCGCAGGCGATATCGCCGATCACCGACAGACGCCTGCTCTCTGTCTTGGCAGATGCAGGCACAAACACCGGCGTGCCCGCGCGGGCCAGAATGCAGTTCAGAAAAATATCATGCGCCAGAATTTCGGGGAACGGCCCGCCGCTGGCTGTTTCGGCCATATCCCATTTGGTCACCGGCAAATCCAGCGCGCCATAGAGATCTGCGGCCCCCGTGCCAACGCGGCCCAAGGCCCCGATGATCAGCGCATTTGGCCGCTGCGGTCCCAGCGCTGTGCGCAATGCGTCGCACATGCCTTTGGCGCTTTGGTATGTGCTGACAGGCCCCGCAATGCCGCCCGCCTGTTGCGCGATCCATGCGATCAGGCTCACCGCCGCACCGGCATAGCCCGCCCAATAGCCAAATGCCGCAACCCGCCTGCCGGCGTCATCGACCAGATATTCCAGATCATACAGCGCCCCACCACCGGCTTTGAACCGGTCCAGCAACACGCGCCCTGCGGCTTGGCCCTTATAGGCATGACCAAACATGATGTGGCGATGCGGCAACGGCGTGCCATCTTCGGGCAGCTCTTTCAGGCCAAAGATAATCGCGTCCGCAGGCGCGCTTGTCCACGACCCTTCGGGCGCAATCGCACAGCCCGCGGCGGCATAACCGTCAATCGCAATCGCGCGTTGGCTGTTGCGTTCCACCGTGACGGTGATGCCCGCATCGCGCAATTGCTGCACGCCGCTTGGCGTCAACCCGACCCGTTGCTCATGTGCACGGCTTTCCGCGCGAACCCATAGATGTGTCATGACAACATCCCCTTGGCGATGACCGCTTGCACCGATGGACGGGCACGGATGGTTGCCATGAATGCGGTCAATTTGGGGTAGGCGGACATATCAACACCGTCACCCTCGCCCCATGATGCGACAACGAAAAGGTAAGGGTCGGCCAGCGTAAAATCAGAGCCCAACACATAGGGCGCAAAGGCATATGTAGACTCTAAATAGGCGCAACAGGCACCAACCGTCTGTGGCACCTTGGCACGCATATCGTCAAGACTGCTCTGTGCATCCGCCCAACGCGACCCGCGCATCCTATGGGCGTGGGCGACATGTATGGTCGCGGCGACGTAATACATGACCTCACGCATTTTGGCGGCTTGGAAACGATCGGCAGGGATCATCGCGGGGCACATGGTGCCGATGTAATCAAGGATTGCACCGGTTTCGGTCAACGTGCCCTGATCCGTCACCAACGCAGGCACACGCCCCTTGGGATTCAGTGTCAAATAGTCCGCTTTGGTTTGCTCGGCGCTTGCAAAATCGACAAAACGCGGAGTGTAGGCAATCCCCGCCTCCTCTAACGCAATCGCAACCACAACAGAGATCGTATTGGGGGCGTAAAAAAGGTCCATGTGATATCCTTAGTAATAGGTGCGCGCCGCAAGGCGGTCGGTATGATCCAGATGCGGGGCAGAGTTGAACGCACCCAAAATCGGCCCCTGCGGCGTGACGTGAATACGGTGCACCGAGGTGTTCAGGATCGGCAAGGCAATCTGCGCCATCTGCGGGATATCCAGGTGCAGAATATGCGCCACCGCGCGGGCGATAATCCCGCCCGAGGTCACGCATAAAATCCGCTTGCCCGGTTGTGCGGCCTCGTTGATCACGGCCTGCACGCGGTCGCTGAACGCGGCATAGGTTTCATTGCCCGCGATCAGCCCGTCGCGCCACGCAGTTAATGTGGCTGGGAAATGCACGGCAAAATCATCGGGGCCAGTGCGTGGTGCCGCCAGCCCTTTGGCATCCATCTCAGCGGCCAGATCGTAATAGGTGATCTCGTTGAGCCGCGCGTCCTCGGTCACTTTGCTAAACCCCATGCCTGCCACGGTTTCACGTTGCCTGCGCAAGGTGCCCGAATAGACCGTATCAAACACACCGTCATGGGCGTTGATCCAATGGCCCAGCCATGCGGCCTGCTGATGGCCAAGCTCGGTCAACCGGTCATAGTCGGCCTCGTTTGTTGCCGCCGAATTTGCCTGCCCGTGCCGGACCAGAGTGATTTCGCCCATGATGCCTCCTTGGTGTTGCGCTATGGGTAAGCCAAGCGGTGCATCAGGCGCAAGCATCGCCTTGGCCCTTGTTTGCAGATTCCGCCTGTGGGATTGTCCCGTCAGAGCATAAAACAATAACAGGTTATCCCCAGATGAGCGCCGCCGTCCTGCTGAAAGATGTCTTTGGCTTTGATGCCTTCCGGCCCGGTCAGCAAGAGATCGTCGAGGCGGTGATTGCAGGGCAAAACACGCTTGCGATCATGCCCACGGGCGGCGGTAAATCCCTGTGTTTCCAACTGCCTGCCTTGGCGCGGCAGGGCGTGACAGTGGTGATTTCCCCCCTCATTGCCCTGATGCGCGATCAAGTGCGTGCGCTGCAAGCGGCGGGCGTCGACGCCGGTGCGCTGACCTCTGGCAATACCGAACAAGAGACAGAGGCGGTTTGGGCGGGGTTAGAGGCGGGCACCCTGCGGCTGCTTTATATGGCGCCCGAACGTCTGGCCGCTGGCGGCACCATGCAGATGCTGCGCCGGATCGGTGTGACATTGATCGCCGTGGACGAGGCGCATTGTGTCAGCCAATGGGGCCATGATTTCCGCCCCGATTACCTGCGCATCGGTGAATTGCGCCGCCTGCTCGACGTGCCATTGGCCGCCTTCACCGCCACCGCTGATGCGGAAACCCGCGCCGAGATTGTGCAAAAACTGTTCGACGGGGCAGAACCCTCGACCTTCCTGCGCGGCTTTGACCGGCCCAACATCCACCTTGCCTTTGCGGTCAAGGACGGGCCGCGCGCACAAATCCTGACCTTCGCCGCCGCCCGCAAAGGGCAATCCGGCATCGTCTATTGCGGCACCCGCGCCAAAACCGAAACCTTGGCACGGGCTCTGAATGACGCAGGCCACACCGCCTGCAACTACCACGGCGGCATGGAGGCCGAGGACCGGCGCATCGTTGAGCGCCGCTTCCAGCAAGAAGACGGGTTGATCGTCTGCGCCACCGTCGCGTTCGGCATGGGCATCGACAAACCCGATATCCGCTGGGTCGCCCACGCCGATCTGCCCAAATCAATTGAAAGCTACTATCAGGAAATCGGCCGCGCGGGCCGCGACGGGGCACCCGCCGAAACGCTCACCCTGTTTGGCCCCGACGATATCCGCTACCGCCGCCAGCAAATCGACGAAGGACTGGCCCCGCCAGAGCGCCGCGCGGCGGATCACGGACGGCTCAACGCGCTGCTCGGTCTGGCAGAGGCCTTGCACTGCCGGCGCGTGAACCTTTTGTCCTATTTTGGCGAAAACCCGGGCCCCTGCGGCAACTGCGACCTCTGCGATAAACCCGCCGATATATTCGACGGCACAACCGCGGTGCGCATGGCGTTGTCGGCGGCGTTGCGGACAGACGAATGGTTTGGCGCGGGGCATCTGATCGACATCCTGCTGGGGGCCAAAACCGAAAAAATCGCACAGCGCGGTCATGACAGCCTGCCCACTTACGGCGTCGGAACAGACTATGACAAACGGCAATGGCAGGCGATTTTCCGGCAGATGATGGGGCACGACCTGATGCGCCCCGACCGCGACCGGCATGGGGCCTTGCGCATGACCGACCACGCCCGCCCGATTTTGCGCGGCGAAGCCACGATCCAATTGCGCCGCGACAGTATCAAAGCGGCCAAAGGCACCGGCCCCAAAATCCGGCAAATGGTCTCTGAGGAAGATGCGCCCCTTTTGTCTGCCCTCAAGGCAAAACGCCGGTTTTTCGCCGAACAGCTGGGCGGACCTGCCTATATTGTATTCAACGACAAAACCCTGATCGAGATGGCCGAAAAACGCCCCGTGACCCTCGACCAGATGGCGCAGATCGGCGGTGTCGGAGCCAAGAAACTCGAAATCTACGGGCGCGCCTTTCTCGAGGTGATCTCGGGCGCTGTCGAAGAGGTGCATCCGGCGCGGCGCAAATTGGCAGGGCGCGGCGAGGGTGCGGTGTTCGACCGTTTGCTTGCCGCGCAAGCGACACTTGCGCGCGGCCCGCAGGGCGCCGACAAACCGATGTCGCTGAACGCCGCGACGCTTGCGAAAGTGGCGCAGTTGCGTAGCGCCGATATGACGGTCATGGCGCGATTGATCGGTGACAAACAGGCCGACCGTTTTGGCGATGCTTTTCTTGAAATCCTGCGCGACGGCTAAGAGTGTTGCGCGCCGGACCATGATTGCATAGCGTGAAGGTTAACGCGCCTTTTTAAACGGATATGACCTTATGTTTTCACGCATTCTTGCGCTTTTCAGCGGCGACAACGCCTTTAAAACCGAACTGCCACCAGCGGACGCGCGCAACGCGCTGGGCGCTTTGATGGTGCGGGCGGCCAAAGCTGACCATGCCTATCTCTTTGAAGAAGTTGAACAAATCGATGCAGTTTTGGGCAAGCTGTACGGGTTGAACCCGGTGCAGGCCGCCAAAATGCGTGCCGGCTGTGAATTACTGGAAGAGGAAATGCCCGTCACCGAGCAATTGGCCGGTATCCTGCACGACGCCATCAGCATCGCCGACCGCGAAGCCGCCGTATCTGCGCTTTGGTCAGTGGTCTTTGCCGATGGCGTCGAACGCGAAGAAGAAGACGAATTGCTCCACGCCGTCGAGGCCGCCCTCGGCGTTTCTCCCGACGTCAGCAAACGATTGCACGACGCAGAAATGGCCAAACTGCCTAAAAAGCGTGACTAACGTCCAGCTTCCTCAATCAACATCAGCCGCCTATCGCTCGATAGCGGATGTCAAATAGGCTGACCCGAAGGTTTGCAATGTGGACAATGCCAACCTTGGTTAATCTAATACCCGCAACTCTTCATATGAGACAGCAACGTGTTTTATGAATGCCTGACGTTCGGTCAGGCGACGATAGTAGTTTTCGATATTCGGGAAATTGGCTCTTGCGATCTCGATGTCAAAGTATCGGAAAAGCAAATGCCCAAACTGAATATCTGCGAGAGAAAAATTTGCAGAAGCAAGAAAAGCCTGCTTTGATAGCTGAACGTCCGCAATAGCTAGGAAATCATTTAATTCAGAGACAGCTTGCTGAATCGCTTGTGGGTCTTGTTTCGAAGGAGCAGTGCGGACAACGCGCCAAAAAATCGGTGTCGTGAATTTGACTGCGATGTTGATTTTGGCCCATTCCGCCCATTTATCCACCGCTGCACGGGCGTCTGCATCATTGGGCCAGAACTCATCGGGTGCATACTTCCCAGCCAAATAACGAAGAATTGCACCTGTTTCCCATATCGGTGCATTTTTTCCATCTTGGATAACAGGAATCGTCCCATTTGGGTTCATCGCCAAGAAATCCGGCGTATCGTTGCCGCCATAAATGAAACCAACATCTCGCCGTTCATAAGGCAGTTCAAGTTCCTCTATCGCCCACATCACGGCTTGAACATTTGATGATGATTTGCGTCCCCAAACTTTGACCACTGCTACGCTCCTGCTAACAATTCTATTTTAAAGTGGACGGTTTTATTGGATCGCACAAGCATGTCTCGTTCACGGGGCCCTTCACCAGACACCAAAACACGCCGACCACCTTGGCCCGCCACACCTCCTCAATTCCCCTTGCCATCCCCCCCCGTCCCTTGGTCTAACCCCTCCAACAAAGAGGAACGCCGCAATGACCGACATCGCCGCCCGCGTCTGGAACCACAAATGGAAGATCGACCCCATCGTGCGGTCGCTCATCGACACCGATTTCTACAAACTCCTGATGTGCCAATCCGTGTTCCGCAACAAACCCGACACGCAAGTCACGTTCAGCCTTATCAACCGGTCCAAACACATCCGGCTTGCCGATCTGGTCGACGAGGGCGAATTGCGCGAACAACTCGACCACATCCGCACCCTGTCGCTGTCTCGCGGCGAAAGCACATGGATGCGCGGCAACACATTCTACGGCAAACGGCAAATGTTCACGCCCGAATTCATGGACTGGTTCGAAAACCTGCGCCTGCCACCCTACCACCTCGAAAAAATCGACGGCCAATACGAGCTGACTTTTGAGGGCTCATGGCCCGAAGTCATGCTCTGGGAAATCCCGGCACTCGCTGTCCTGATGGAACTGCGCGGCCGCGCGGTCTTGGGCACAATGGGCCGCTTCGAGCTGGAAGTTCTCTACGCCCGCGCCAAAACAAAAGTCTGGGAAAAGGTCGAAACCCTGCGCTCTGTCGAGGGCCTCAAAATCGCCGACTTTGGCACGCGGCGCAGGCATTCCCACCTCTGGCAAGACTGGTGCGTGCAGGCCATGTCCGAGGGCCTCGGCGACAAATTCACCGGCACCTCCAACTGCCTCATTGCCAAAAACCGCGACCTGCCCGCCATCGGCACCAACGCCCACGAATTGCCCATGGTCTACGCAGCACTTGCCAAAACCGACGACGCATTGCGGCGCGCGCCCTACGACGTGCTCGCCGATTGGCAGGCGGAACACGACGGCAACCTGCGCATCATCCTGCCCGACACCTACGGCACCGAAAGGTTCCTCAAACACGCCCCCGACTGGCTCGCGGGCTGGACAGGGATCAGGGTCGATAGCGGCGATCCGGCGACTGGGGCGCAAACGGCGATCAACTGGTGGACATCTCGCGGCGAGGACCCGACCCAAAAACTGGTCATCTTCTCCGACGGGCTGGACGTCGATAAAATCGTCGAGTTGCAAACCCAATTCGCAGGGCGCGTGCGCGTGTCATTCGGCTGGGGCACCATGCTGACCAACGACTTCAAAGGGCTGACCAAAAACGACACCCTCGCGCCTTTCTCGCTTGTGTGCAAAGCGATCTCGGCCAACGGCAACCCCACCGTGAAACTAAGCGACAACCCGAACAAAGCCATGGGGCCAGCCAGCGAAATCGCACGGTACAAGCGCGTGTTCGGCGTAGGTGAGCAGGAGAAGGTTGAGGTTGTGGTTTAGATTACTGGCCACGCATTGGGTACTGCGATCGCACTCAGTTTTTTGTAGAGAGCCTTCGCATCGTCTAGCCGTGAAACCTTATCAGGTTTCCTGTTTGCGGTTTCTTGCCAAGGATCTTCAAAGCCATCAGTTGCAAGAAATGCGGCGGTAGCTGCGAGTTCAAGTGAGATTGGATTTGCTTCTTTGGCTAACTCAATAATCCCACGCTTGCCTTCGTCGACTTCAACCACGACATCTGGACCAGTGGTGTAAACTGAATAGAAACCTCCCCAGCTGGCCTGTCTCTGCTCTTCTTCTAAGTTGCCGAATAATTGTGCAAATTCTACTGTGTCGGCAAGTTCTTGGCTAAATGGACCATAATGCTTGTACGCGAACGGTAAACCTGAACCTAAGCCAGTCAGCTCAAGCAAATAGGCCGTCTTTTGAAGTCGAGTTCGCCCAATCATTTCACCATCTGCTACTGCGATAATTGAAACTAGATCATCAATAGATTTTGATATGGATCTTGGTGTCATCTTTCTTCCTCCTGAATTGCCGATCTTATTGCGTCGGTTATTTTTTTCTTTGCTACGGTGTCTGAATCATCAAAATAAGCGCGATTCAACTTAAAAACGCTCGCTGCCCTTACTACTTCGGAAGTATCACGCAGGTTTCGGAGGGTGTCACCCTCCTTTATAAATATTTGATCCAGTGGGCCTGAACTTGCTTCTGTCACTTTGTACGGCGGCCGATTTGCGGCATCAATGATTATGCGCGGCACTTCTTTTGAGTTTGTTTCAGACCATTCGTTGATCTCATCTTGCGCTCTAATCACAATGCGATCTGTTGCTGCCGTATCGAAAGATGTTTCAGATTGCTTTCTGACATAATCCCGTAAATCCGCAGATTTCCAAAGGTCTCGGTCCCTTAATCGCTTTGCTAATCCCGAAAGAATTTGGTCTTTACAGGACACCATTTGTGACAATGCGCCCCAAATTACAGTATCATCCAAGTCTAGAAACAGGTCCAAATCATTTGGCTTCTTTATGAATTTTATAAGTGGATGGTTTGAATTCAACCCTGTCTTCGAAATACCGGAGTCCTCGACTACGCGAAATAGTCTCACTAGTAGTTCCGTGAAAATTTTCTCTGCGCTTCTAGTCGCCTTATGGAAATATACGGTCGGATAGAGTTGAAAAAGGCCCAAAACATATGTCTCGGCGGCGAAATGTGCTTTGCTGTCCAAGACTAAAGTTTCGACTTCACCAACTAAGTCTTCGTCTACAGCTTGCTTAACCTTCCCAACACGTAGGTTTGCCATCAACCATGTAAAATCAATTTTACTGTGCTGAGTACCAGTCATCAATTTGTCCCGACGCATATAGTCTAATCGGTCTGCATCGAATTGACTGGAAACCACAGAACTATAAACATCAGTTGGACCATCTACAGCAATTAAGTCTGCGACATCGCCGGGAAACCCGCCACCAAGAAGTGCAAGTGACTCGCTTAGTTCACTGTCTCTGATAATCTTGGCGCTAATTGCCTCATGTTTTAGATTTGGCAATGCCAGTCGTTTTCCAACCGTTTCAAATGAATGGCTGAATGGCCCATGGCCGACATCATGAACTAACGCAGCAGCCAACGCCGTTTGGGCGCGGCGTTCTTTAAATTGGGACGTAAGTTCCGACTCTATGTGTGCCATGAGTTCACGTGCAGTGTGAAACACGCCGATACTGTGAATAAACCGCGTGTGCGTTGCCCCTGGGTAAACAAGTTCGGAAAATCCAAGTTGCTTAACTCGACGAAGCCTCTGAAACGGGCGGGACTGTATAACTTGCCAAAGTGCATCTTCAAACTCATTTGCTCGAAACTCCACAAGATCGTGTAGTGGGTCACGGACTCTTTGCTGCTTATATGAGCTCATGTTCTACTTTTGTTCCCGTACATTTGTCAATTCAACTTATTGTAATAGATTCACCGAAGACAGCAAAATATAGAGATCAATACAACTTTTAGTAGTTGATATCGAATATGCGACATTTGAATCATCAAGTTGTGTCCCCCTTACTCCTCAACCTTCCCCCGCAACTTCTTCACTTCCCCCCGCTCTTTCTTCCCTGCCAGCCGCCGCTTTACCGATCCATAGGTCGGCTTGGTAGCACGTCTGCGTTTGGGCACATGTGTCGCCGCCACGATCAATTCGGCGAGCCGCATCCGGGCGAGTTCGCGGTTGCGGGCTTGGGAGCGGGTGTCTTGCACAAAGATCACAATCGCGCCCTCTTTCGTCCAGCGTTGCCCCGCCAGCCGTTTCAGCCGCGTCTTCACAGGGTCGGGCAAATTGGGCGAGCGTTCCGCCTCGAACCGCAACTCCACCGCTGTCGACACCTTGTTCACGTTCTGCCCGCCCGGACCAGAGGCGCGGGTGAAGCTTTCGGTCAATTCCCAGTCGGTCAACGTGATCTGATCGGTGATTTTCATGCCGCCCCCAAACGTCATACGCCAGTCATACGCGTGTCATACGCCGATCATACAGCCAAAAACCCAAGAAAAAAGGACCACTCCGGCGTTGGAATGGCCCTTTCCTGAATCACGGAGGCGGGTCGGTTAGGTCACCCACCTTGTGTGTCGTATCCCAAGGTTTGCCCTAGAAAGCGACCCCACAAGTTGTCCCGACTGCCTTCTCCAATACTTCATGATGCACTGGATCACCTCCTTTCAAAATGTTTCGCCTAAAAAGAGACTCGCATATCTGGCGCATATGTCAAAAGTTTTTTGCAGGCCCCGCCATCCGCCCGATGATGATGCGGAACGGCACCAGCGCAATCAACGCAATCGCTATCTTCACCCCCCAATCCGCCACCGCCAACGACACCCAAAGCGGCACCAATGGCCCCGCGTTCAGGAACGGCACAGGGTCTTGCGCCCAGATGATCTGATCCGCCGCTGACTGGCTGAACCCATTGAAAAGGCTAGAGAAAGCGATGGTGAAAAAGATCGCAGTATCAACAATCGAGCTGATGATTGTCGAGACAAGCGGCGCTGTCCACCACGACCCGTCACGCAATTTATTGAACACCGCGATGTCCAAAAGCTGGGCGACAAGAAAGGCGCTGGCCGACCCAATCGCGACGCGCAAAGCCACAGCAGGGCCAAATTCGAGCATAATTTGCGATCCGATCAGCGAGCTGATGATCCCGACCACCAAACCCACATAAACCACCCGCCGTGCAGCAGCCGCGCCATAGACGCGGTTCATGATGTCGGTCACCAGAAACGCAAGCGGATAGGTGAATGCCCCCCAGGTCAATAATCCGTCAAGGATCAGAAATTGCACGAGAATATTGGAGGCCACCACAACGAGGGCCATGGCGATTACGCCGGGGAGAAGCTTTGTCATTTTATTACATTATCCGTTTTTGCAAGGGTGCGGCACTTGGTTCCCGACCATTCGGGAACGCGCCGCACTACCGCTTCAAACGCTGTCGGTCAATCACTGATCTGGTATTCGACGATCTCGGTTTTCTGGAAGAACCGGAAGTTATCGTCTGAAATCATCGTGATCCGCAGCGCGCCCGTTGCATCACGCCAAACGCTGATCCCTTCCAGATTGTCATGGGTTCCATTGGCGGTATCAAGCAGGGTTTCTTCGCCACTGCCATCCATGTTGAAGCGCCGCACGCGGCTTTGAAACCCGATCCCTGTGAAATTTCGCTCCAGCACATAAAGCCGGTTGTCGGGCCCAACGTCAGCCCCGACCACAAGGTGCGTTCCACGCCGCGGAATAGAAAACGGGATGTCCCACGCGCCGCTCAAAAACCGGTAAACCGGAAACGGCCGCGTCGCGCGACCAGAGCGTTCAGGGATTGTGTAAAGTGCGCCGTCTGGTCCGATAGCCAAGGCCTCAAGCGAGCTGTTGCTTTGCAGTTTGGGGAAATCGGGGTGTTGCGGCAGAGCGGTGGCCTGCGTGGCATCGGGCGCGAAGCGATAGACTTTGTGGCGGCCTTCTGTAGAGACAAATATCGTGCCGTCGGATGCGATGGCAAGGCCCTCGCTATCGGCCCAGGCTTGACGAATGCGTCCGCGCGGGTCGGGCAGTTGCGTTCGGGTTGCGTTTGAGATGCCCGTGATGATCCCGTCTTGGCGCTCCAGTGTCGCAACGACAAGTCCGATGCCGCGATCGGTGATGGTTGTCATGGTCCGTCCGTCGTCACTGATCTCAAGTCCCGAAAAGCCGCCAAACCTGGCATCATTGCTGGTCCATGTTGTGGCGCTCAACAGTTTTGACGCTGCCGCGGGCGCTTGCGCACAGCCTGCGAATAACAAGAAAACAATAAGGGCACGCATGTCAGTTGTTCAACACATCCATGCATTGCGCAGGCAGATTGGCCATGGTCAATGCAGCCCGCGGCGCGCGCTGTGCGGGGTTGGGGTCGGGCGGCGGTGGGTTGAGGATGTTATCGACCCAAGCCTGCGCATCCGCGCAGCCATCACCGGGCGGAGGAGGGGCTTGGTTGACGCAGTTTTCCGCGCCCTCGGGGCAATTGAGCCGCACATGAAAGTGGTTGTAATGCCCGGTCCAAGGTCGGATTTTATTCAGCCAGCTGCGGTCGCCCGTTGCGCTATTACACATCGCGACTTTTGCGCCGGGAAACACAAAAATGCGCCCGACACGCGGATCAGAGGCGGCGCGGCGCAGGATGGCCTCGTGCTGCGGGGTCCAGTCGCTATTGGTAAAGGCACCACCGGCGCGGCGCATCGAAATCGACGACAGGCTTTCGCGCTCGGACGCGGTCAGGTCCAGCCGTTTTGGCGGCAGCATCCAGATATCGGTATCCAGCCCGATCTGGTGGCTGGCGTGTGACGGCACCGGCCCACCGCGTGGCTGGCTCATGTCGCCGATATACAAGCCCGCCCAGCCCGGCTGTGTGGCGGCAAAGCGTGACAGGTCATTGATGAAATCGACAGTGCCCGGTTGGGTCCAGTTGCGGTTGCGCGACAGGCGCATCGCTTGCCATGTTGGCCCTGTTTCGGGCAATTGCACGGCGGCTGCCTGACACCCTTTGGCGTAGCTGCCGATCGGGCTGGCGCGTTGTGCAGAGGCTGTCGACATCCGGCCAAACAGGTCGCGCGCGTTGCGGGTATCTGCCACGCTTTGGGTGCTGGCGTTGACGCCGTCTGCGGTGGCCGTGGTCTTTTCTCCGCCACATGATGCAAGGGTGGCGAGGAGCGCTATTGCGATACTGATGCGGACCATTGTGCTGCGTCTCCATCTTTGTTGACCCAGCGTAGCATGACAAGGCCGATCACGAAAAGGAAGATGACCGGCAGGAAGCCAAGCTGGGTATTTCCTGTCATCAGGGTGAAGAGCGTGATCAAAAGCGGCGCAAGGAAGGCGGTGGCCTTGCCTGTGAGTGCAAACAGGCCAAAGGCTTCGGTGGGCCGTTCGGGGTGGGCGTGCCGCACCATCATGGACCGCGACGCGGCATAAAGTGCGCCGCCCGCCCCGCCAATCGCCGCCCCGCAGATGTAGAAAATGATGTCGGGCAAGTTTGATCCGGCGGCGAGCGGAAAGCCGAACAGCTGTTGCCGCGACATGCCGACGATAAAGATGCACACGGTGATCAGGATCAGGATTGCGGTGATGATCACCGGTTTCGGGCCGTATTTTGCGTCGCAAAGCCCGCCGATCCAAGTGGCGATGGCCGCCGTAATTGCCGCGATGATGCCAAAGACCCCGATCTGGGTCGTTTGCCAGTCCAGCACAAGGGCGGCATAGACGCCGCCGAATGCATATAGTGCGTTCAGCGCATCGCGGTAGACCATTGATCCGACGAGAAAGTTGAACAGGCTTTTGCGCTTGAACACCGATTGCAGTGTGGCCCAGAGGTTGATCAGAACCGTGCCCATCGAGGGTGTCGGGTTTTTGTCTGATGGCGCATCGCGGACCCATGCAAAGAACGGGATCATGGAAATGGCAAACCAGATTGCGATGAAAGGCCCGACCGAGCGGGTCCCTTCGCGCAGGTCGGGGTCAAGCCCGAACAATGGCGCATTGCCCAGCAAGGTGACGCCCGCGTCGTTTTCGGCCAGCAGCAACAGCATGATGAAAAGCGACACGACCCCGCCCCAATAGCCAAAGGCTGCGCCAGAGCCGGAGATGCGTCCGACCTCTTCGGTGCTGCCCAGCGATGGCAGGATGGCGTTCACGAAATTCAGCGCGCTCTCAGATGCAAAGAATCCGATGTAGAAGATGAACAGCATCAAGAACAGCGTGCTACCATCCGGTGTCAGTCCCCAGAGCATGGCCGCTGCGATGACGTAGATGACCGAGAAGAAGATGATCCATGGGATTTTGCGCCCCGATGTATCGGCGAAGGCCCCCAACACGGGTGCGGTCAGCGCGATCAGCAAGCCTGCGATGGATTGACCGATCCCCCAGATGGATTGCGCTTGGGCGTCGGCGGCGGCCTCTGTCAGGCCTGTGCCAAGGTAGTATTGTGCGGCAACGGCGGCGAAATAGGGCCCAAAGATGAAGGTGAGACCGAGCGTATAAAAGGGTTGCGTTGCCCAATCAAAGGCCATCCACCCCCAGATGCGTTTCTTGTGTGTAACCGCCATATGCCCCGCCCCGTTTTATTGGGTCGATAAGACACTGCATTAGGCTGCGCTGGCAAGCGGTGCTTTTGCCAGTGTCGGGTCGACGGGTGGCCAGGGGCGCGTGCTGTCGGCCGCGATCCAATTGGTGACCCAAGTGGGCAGTGCGGGCAACGGGGGTGTTTGGCCCAGGGCCTCAAAGGCGCGCGCTGGCGTAACGATGCCGTTTTTGTCGGTGATCGCAGAGCGGTAAAGTGCTTGCACGGCGCAATCCCCGTCGATCCAGATCGACTGGTCGATGTAGAAAAACCGCTCGTCCCAGCCCACCGCACGGCTGACCATTTTGAACCGCACAAAAGGGCGGATCCGTTTGCGGTAGCGCACCGATGTGCCCGCCATGGTCAGCCCCCAGCGATTGTTTCGCAGCAGTTTGAGCAGACCTACCCGTTTGGCCAGCACCGTGCGCCCCAGATCAAGGATGGTCAGGATGCGCCCGTTGTTCATTTCCATGAACACATCGATGTCTTGCGGCCAGCAGCGATGATAAGACACATGGGTGCCCAGAAACGGCAGGTCGCTTGCGTTGCGCGCAAGGACCATGTCTTTGATAAGGCGGCCGAAGGGATACATGAGGCGGGCTTTCAAGGGGATAAACTGGACATGGGCGTGAGTGACCCAAACGTCAACTTGTGACCTTGCGGCAACCGCCCTCTTGTTTCAGGGTCGATCTGCCGTTACTTGCGAGAAAACTTTATGAAAGCCGAAAACCGATGCAATCTGTCTTTGATATCCTGATGTTGCTGCTGGGCGTTGCCCGCACGCTTATTTTTGCCCATTTCATCATGAGCTGGTTGATCAGCTTTGATGTGCTCAATGTCCGGCAGCCACTGGTCGGTCAGATCTGGTATACGCTGCAACGCATCCTAGAGCCGATCTATGCCCCGATCCGCCGCGTGATGCCGAACCTTGGCGGCATTGACCTGACGCCGATTGTGGCACTTTTGGCGATCGAAGTGATCCGTATCTTGCTGATCAACAACATCGGCCTGTTTTACTAACCCGTGTTGGCGTGCCGGCTATGGTGCCGGGACGTAGCGTTCAAAGACCAGACGGATCAGGCTTTGCGCGTCGCTGCTGACTTGGCGCACGCCGACGATATAGGACCCTGACGGGATGCGCGCGGTGATCAGGCTGTTCAGGCTATCGCCCTGATCGTCGTTGCGCGAAATCTCGCGGCCCAGATCATCATAGAGGATCAGCCAGGGGTCGCCGCTGTCGCCTGCGGCAATCGCCTCGATCAGCAAAAGCCCGGCGCGGTCGATATCAAATGAATACCATTTTGTGTCGGCGCCGACCTGCGCGTCCTGGCGCATCCGGCTGGGCAAATTGCCCAAAGCAGTGATCTCGATCGACCCGTCCAGTGGTGGGGCGGCTTCGCCGCGCGCATAAAGGGCGGCGATCGCGGCCTGCGGGTCAAAGGTGGAAATCGTCAGATTAATCGGCAATGCGGTGTCGTTGAGCGCATTCACCCCGATGCAATAGTCGCCCGCGGGTAGTGCTGTCGACTGGTCAATCCGAGAGTTCAACCCGTTGCTATCGTCGTTTTCGGCCAGTGTTGCTTCGTCACTGTCAAACAGGGTGATGGCGGGATCGGCGGTTTCATTCTCGGCGGTGATCGAAATGGCGGTGGGTTCGGCAAGCGTGAACGACCAGAACGGGGTTTCATCGACGGTTGCTGTCATGGTGTTGCCGAATTCACCAAACGGGCGCGCGGCTGCACAGCTACCCGACGGTGTATCGCTACCGCCGTCCGTCAGGGGGGCGCCGGGGGTCAGGGCCTCTTGCTCGACCCGCCCGACCCGCACAAAGGCGGTCATCGGCGCGTCGTCGTAGCTTTTCATGATCATGCAGTAGCTGCCCGCATCAAGCGAAAGCTCCGCGCGCGCCGCACCATTGCCGCCAGAATCATCGTCAGAGGCCACGATACCGCCGGCATCGTCGAAGATTTCGATCAGCGGATCACCGGCACCGCGCCCCGCCGCCTCGATGCGGACCTCGGTGCTGTCTGACAAAGTGAACAGCGACACATATGCATTCCCGCCAAGCACCAGCGCCATTTGTTCGCGGTATGCATCGGCGGTTGTGATGTCGGATGCGCCTTGGTTCCCACCGATCCATTGGCCGCCAGCGCCCACCCCGCCGCACAGGTCTTGTGCCGCAACCGGGTTTGCAAAAGCAAAGGCCAATGCGGTTGAAGTCAGGAAAATATGTTTCATAGGGGCGGCTCCTTGGTCACAGCGTTGTCACAAGCCTAGTCGCAACACAGGGCATATTGCCAGTCTGATCAGGAGTTCGGGCAATAAAAAAGGCCGCGCCCAATGAAGGGAGCGACCGATTTTAGATCAATGCAGTGCGCTGGTTTAGCCCTGGCGGGCTTTAAACCGACGCTGCGTCTTGTTGATTACATAGACGCGGCCCTTACGGCGCACGACGCGGCAATCGCGGTGACGCTGCTTGAGCGAACGGAGGGAGTTGCGAACTTTCATGGGTTCGGTCCTTCTTTGTCGCGGCGCGGCGATTGCGCCTTGGGTTGCATTTAACGACACACGGGGTGTGTGCCGACGAATTCATGGTGGACGATACTGGGATCGAACCAGTGACCCCTTCGATGTCAACGAAGTGCTCTACCGCTGAGCTAATCATCCATGTCTGGCTTGGTGTCAATCCTGCGCCCTATAACAAAATAGGACGCGGGGTGAGCCGCGTCAGTCGTGCGGTCTATAAAAGGAGTCGCGGGGGGGATCAAGGGCTTTTGAAAAACAGATTTATCAGGTTAAGATATGTGTCAAAGGAGCCCCGATGTCAGATGCCGCCTATCAGCTTGTGATGCCTGATGCACGCACGACATCGGTGATTTTTGCCTCGCCGCATAGTGGCAGGGACTATCCGGCGGCGTTTTTGCGGTCGGCGGTGTTGAGCGCGCAAGAGATCCGGTCGTCCGAGGATGCATTTGTTGATTTACTTTATGCCGATGCGCCCCGGTTTGGGGCCCCATTGTTGACGGCGAACGCACCTCGCGCCTATCTGGATTTGAACCGTGGCCCGCAGGAAATGGATGCCGGTCTGATCGAGGGCGTGCGCCGTGTGTCGCAAAACCCGCGTGTGGCCAGTGGTTTGGGGGTTGTGCCGCGCGTCGTGGCAGGTGGCCGGTCGATTTATAAGGGCAAGATATCGCTGGCCGAGGCGCATCATCGTATAACCCGGTTCTGGCACCCGTATCACGCGGCTTTGCAGGCGTTGATTGATGAAAGCCACAGTGGTTTCGGGCAGGCGATTTTGATCGATTGCCATTCGATGCCGCATGAGGCGCTGGTCAATATCAGGACGGGTGGTGGCGCGCGACCCGATGTGGTTCTGGGTGACAGGTTCGGGGCGGCGGCCTCGGGCGCGATTGTCGAGCATATCGAGGCGGCCTTTGGGGCTGCGGGTTTGACGGTTGCAAGGAACATGCCGTTTGCGGGGGCCTATATCGTGCAGCATTACGGGCGTCCGTCGCGCAAGCAACACGCGGTGCAAATCGAGATCGACCGCGCGCTTTATATGAACGAGGCGACGCTGGAGGTGAACGATAACTTTGCCCCGCTGCGCGCGCTTTTGTCAGGTGTTATGAGCGAGATCACCGAATTGGGCCGCGAGACCGATACCGCGCTTGCAGCGCAATAGCGCGGATCCGGCGGGTTAACGTAGTGCGCGGCCTTTGATGATGGCGTCTTTGCCGAACTTTTCGCGGATTTTGTCGGCGGCGGCTTCGGCTTTTGCTCTTTTGTTTGCGTCAGGGTCCAAAAGATCGCCGGTTCTGTCGGCGTCTGTGGCGGGTCCCAGCGCGCTGATCCCGACCCCGATCAGCCGCAATGGGCCGTTTGTGCCTGCCTGATCAAACAGATTCCGCGCGGTCCGGTAGATTGTATCGGCCAGTTGGGTTGGGTGGTGCAGCGATTGCCTGCGCGAGAGTTGTTTGAAATCCGAGGTTTTGAGTTTCAGGGTCACGACCCGCCCTGCGATGTCCTTGGCCTTGGCCCGCGCCGAGATTTTTTCGGCCAGTCGCCAGATGTGCCCGTCCAGAATATCGGGGTCGCTGGTGTCGGTTGAGAAGGTGGTTTCGTTCGATATGCCTTTGACGGGTGCGCTGTTTGAAATCCGCCGCCCGTCTTCGCCGCGCGCCAAAGCGTAAAGCCGCTCGCCCATACTGCCAAAGCGGGCGTGCAAGTCGCGTCTGTCCCAGCGCAACAGATCATCAAAGGTGCGGATACCTGCCGCTGACATGCTGTCTTGTGCGACGGGGCCAATGCCCCAGATCAGCCGCACGGATCTGGGGCGCAGGAATGCGGTGGTTTCGGCCTTGCCTATCACCGAGAACCCGCGCGGTTTATCAAGGTCAGAGGCGACTTTTGCCAGAAACTTATTGTGCGACAGCCCGATCGAGCCGGTGAGGCCCAGCTCGGACTTCATGCGTTTAATCAGGTGCGCCAACATCACCGCAGGTGGCGCGCCGTGAAGTCGCGCGGTGCCGGTCATATCCATAAATGCTTCGTCGAGTGACAGCGGTTCAACGGTTGGTGTCAGCTCGTCCATCATGGCGCGGATAGCGCGGGAGGCTTCGATGTAGGCATCCATGCGCGGGCGCACCACAACCGCGTCGGGGCAAAGTTTCAGTGCCTGGAACATCGGCATCGCGGATTTCACGCCTTTGATCCGCGCCACATAACAAGCGGTCGAGACCACGCCGCGATGCCCGCCGCCGATGATCACCGGTTTGTCCGCCAACGCGGGGTTGTCGCGTTTCTCCACACTGGCATAAAAAGCGTCGCAATCCATATGTGCGATGGTCAGGTCGAAAAGTTCGGGGTGCGAGATCTTGCGCGGGCTGCGACACGAGGGGCAGCGGGTGCCACGTTGAAACGTGGTCAAACAATCTTTGCACAGTGTCGGCATGGCGCAAAGATAAGGCGCGCGCGCGCCTGCCACAACGGTTAAGGTAAGGGCTATGGAAGATGATTTTCACGGCGCTAAGGTGGCATTGATGATTGGCGGGCAGGTGTTGGTCACGCTGCGTGATGATTTTGCGCATATTCCCTATCCCGGTGTCTGGGACTTTCCCGGCGGTGGCCGTGAGGTAGGTGAAACCCCGTTGCAGACCCTGCACCGCGAGGTGATGGAGGAGGTCGGGCTGGTTATTCCTGATACGGCGTTTGTCTGGCAGCGCCGGTATCGCAGCAATACGGACCCGGACCAGTGGAGTTGGTTTTTTGTGGCGATGGTGCCTGCGGGGTTCGAAGCGAGGATCGAGTTTGGTGACGAGGGGCAGGGGTGGCAGTTGATGTCGCTGGAGGCGTTTTTTGCGCTGGACCGCGTGGTGCCGGACTTTCCCCAAAGACTGCGCGATTGGCTGGCGGATGGTGGCGATGTTATGTTGAATAATGCGCGGATCACGCCTAGTTAATGGGCAGGATATTGCGGGAAAGGCAGTTTTGATGGATCAGTTTTTGGCAGAGTTTGGCGGGCAGAATATTCTGTTCCTGCTCTTGGCGGTTTTCATTGTCGTCAGCATTTCGGCGGGCGTGCGCATCGTGCCACAAAGTCAGAAATTTGTGGTCGAGAGATTGGGAAGATTGCGGGTTGTTCTGGGGCCGGGGATCAATTTCATCGTGCCGTTTCTGGACCGTGTGCGCCATAGGGTGTCGGTGCTGGAACGCCAGTTGCCCGCCATGTCACAAGACGCGATTACATCCGACAACGTGTTGGTGCAGGTAGAAACATCGGTGTTTTACCGCATTATCGAGCCTGAAAAGACAGTTTACCGTATTCGCGATGTGGATGCCGCGATTTCAACAACCGTGGCGGGGATTGTGCGGTCCGAGATTGGCCGGATGGAGTTGGATCAGGTCCAGGCGAACCGCTCGCGCCTGATCGAGGCGGTGCGCGATCAGGTGGCCCAGCAGGTTGATGACTGGGGTATTGAGGTGACCCGCGCCGAGATTCTGGATGTGAATCTGGATCAGGCGACGCGCAATGCGATGTTGCAGCAGTTGAATGCCGAGCGCGCCCGTCGTGCGCAGGTGACAGAGGCCGAGGGCACAAAGCGCGCGGTCGAGTTGAATGCGGATGCCGAGCTATATGCCGCCGAGCAAGCGGCAAAAGCGCGCCGTGTGTCTGCGGATGCGGAGGCCTATGCGACACGGGCGGTGGCCGAGGCGATTGCCGAGAACGGTTTGGAGGCGGCGCAGTATCAGGTTGCCTTGAAGCAGGTCGAGGCACTCAATAAGATGGGCTCTGCTGCGGGCACCCAGACGATTGTGTTGCCGGCCAATGCGTTGGATGCCTTTGGCGATGCGTTCAAGATGTTGAAGGGGAAGTAGCATGATCTTGTGGGAGCAGTGGTGGGTCTGGATGTCGGGCGCGGTTTTGCTGGCGACTTTGGAGGTTCTGGCCCCCGGTTACATCTTCCTGGGCTTTGCGATCGGGGCGTTTGCGCTGGGCTTGTTGTTGGTTGTGCAAGTGCCGCTGGGCGGGTTTGCGGCAACGATATTGGTTTTTGCGGTGCTGTCGCTGATTGCCTATCTTGCGATGCGTCGTGTTTTTGGGCTCAAGTCCGGATCGGCGGAAATTTGGGATCGTGATATCAACGACCAATGATTGACCCGCCACTTTCGCGGCGGG
>TARA_R110002167_G_scaffold7308_1_pt1 | contig 59374 bp, 60 predicted proteins | sample TARA_R110002167 | Tara Oceans TARA_R110002167 (sample SAMEA4398238) | marine metagenome | biome: Polar Biome; feature: [MES] marine water layer (ENVO:01000295) within the mesopelagic zone...; material: water (ENVO:00002006), including particulate matter (ENVO:01000060) such as......
CAAAACAATACTGGCGCCAGTTCGGCAATCGAAGGCGTCCCACACCCTCCCACCATGGTGGGAACACCTCAAACCTCCAGCGGCGAGCCGCGTGGAGATTTTGGTGCGTCCTCAATCAGCGCGGAAGCGGTTCGTCATCGGATAGCGGCGGTCGCGGCCGAAATTTTTCGGGCCGATCTTGACCCCGGGCGGGGCCTGGCGGCGCTTGTATTCGGCGCGGTAGAGCAGATTTTCGACCCGGCGGACGGTGGCAGCGTCATAACCCTCGGCGACGAGATCGCGCGGCGCCTTCTCGTCCTCGATCAGGCCGTAAAGGATGGCGTCGAGCACGTCATAGGGCGGCAGGCTGTCCTGGTCGGTCTGGTCGGGCCTGAGCTCGGCGCTGGGCGCCTTGGTGATGATGCGCCGGGTGATGACCTCGCCGGCCGGGCCCAGCCCGATCGGCTCCGCCGCCTCATTGCGCCAGCGCGCCAGCTCGTAGACTTCCGTCTTGTAGATATCCTTGAGGGCGTTGAAGCCGCCATTCATATCGCCATAGAGAGTGGCATAGCCGACCGCCATTTCCGACTTGTTGCCGGTGGAGAGCACCATGGGTCCGAACTTGTTGGACAGGCCCATCAACACGACGCCGCGAACGCGCGACTGGATATTCTCCTCGGAGGCGTCAGGCTCGGTGCCGGCAAAGGCCGGCGCCAGCACCTGACCGAAACTGGCAATCGCCGGTTCGACATCGATAATGTCATAGCGGATGCCGAGACGCCGGGCGCAATCCTTCGCGTCTTCCAGGCTCTCCTCGCTGGTATATTTCGAGGGCATCATCACGGCCCAGACCTTGTCCGGCCCCAGCGCATCAACGGCGATCGCGGCACTGATGGCGCTGTCGATACCGCCGGACATGCCGAGCACAACGCCGGGAAAACCGTTCTTGGTGACGTAATCGCCGAGCCCGCGGCACATCGCCTGCCAGTCGGCCTCCAGTCCGGTGACGGACTGGGCCTGCTGCGCGCCCTCGCAATGCCAGCCGCCCTCGCCGCGCGTCCAGACCGCGAGATCCATGCTTTCCTCGAAAGCCGGCAGGCGCTGGCATTCAGCGCCATCACTGTCGCGCGAGAAGCTGGCGCCGTCGAAAACGAGCTCGTCCTGGCCGCCGATCTGGTTGACGAAGATCAATGCCCTGGGTCCGGACCAGCGCCTGTACCAGCGTTCAAACGCCTGCTGGCGTTCCGGCTCGATCGTGCGCCGCCAGGGCGAGCCATTGATCGAGATCATCATCTCGGCGCCCTGGGCGATCAGCTTGTCGGGCACGGCGACATACCAGATGTCCTCACAGATCGGCAGGCCCAGCTTGATGCCACGCCATTTGACGAGTTCCGGCATCGGGCCGCGGGCGAAGACACGCTTCTCGTCGAAGACGGAATAATTGGGCAGATCATGCTTGAAGCGCAGGGCAAACACCCGGCCCTCATCGAGCAGGGCAACGGCATTGTGCAGCAGTTTTCCCTGACGCCAGGGCAGGCCAATCAGGATGGCCGGACCGGCTTTGGTTTCCCCGGCGAGCGCATCAAGGGCGCGCTGGCAGGCATCGACTGCTGCCGGTTTGAGTACGAGATCCTCGGGCGGATAGCCGATCAGGAAAAGCTCGGGAAACACGATCAGATCGGCACCGCGCGCACGGGCATCGGCATGGGCAGCACGGGCCCGGGCCAGATTGCCGTCGACATCGCCGACCACCGGGTTGAGCTGGGCGGAAAGGATCTTCACTGTCTTGGTCATGGCCCGCGATCTATCCCGCTGCGTGGCGTCCGGCAAGCGCCGTCAGGAACCGTAGGTCCGCGCCCCGTCGACAGCCCGGGCCGCATCAAGCGCGCGCAGACCGGCAATGCCGGGCACAGCGACCGGTGCGCCATCAAGCACGGAGGCAATGAAGGCCTTCACATTGGCGCCGAGCGAATCGCGCGCCATCTCGGTATCGGCAAAGCCGGGATTGAGCTTGAAGGGTGTGGTGTTCTCAAAAGTCTTGACGATGAAATCGACATCGACCACGCCCTCTTCGTATTCGACCCGCATCTTGCGATCGCGCTCATGATGCACTCGGCTCGAGCCCAGCTCGGCGACGCAGCCATTTTCGAAAGTGAGCACCGCCTCGGCAATGTCGGGATGGCCGAAGCGGCCCTCATCGACCTTGCCCTCGACCTTGGTCACGGCGGCACCGGCCAGGGCGATCGCCAGATCAAGATCATGGATCATCAGATCGAGCGTCACCGAAACATCGAGATTACGATCAGACGGAGGCCCCATGCGCCGGGCGATGATCCGCTTCGGCGCGACCGGCACCTGGAACAGGCCCATGGCATTGAAGACAAAGCGTTCCTGATGCCCGACCTGCAGCACGCAACCATGGGCGGCGGCGAGCGCGATCAGTTCGCGCGCTTCCTCGACCGAAGAGGAAATCGGCTTTTCCACCATCACATGCCGGCCCGATGCCAGGCTGGCCGCAGCAGCCTCGAAATGGTGGACGGCGGGGCTGGCGACTGTCAGGGCATCGCAGGCGGCGATCAGGGCTGCAAGCGTGTCGAAGCTCTTGGCACCATGCCGGGCCGCGAGCTCACGGGCACGCTCAAGATCCGGATCATAAATCCCGACCAGCCGGGCGCGCTCGTCGGCCGCATATTTGCCGGCATGAAACCCGCCGAAGACCCCGGCGCCGACAACGCCAGCCCTGACAATCATGGAATCAGACATCTTCAATTCGTCCCCGGATCACTAACACGCTGGGCCAATACCGGCTCCATACAAGCGCGGGCCGGGCGATCAAGTCACAGTCACACCCCGGCACCGCGCCATCCTGGCCGGCGGTGCGCTCTAATCTTCACCCGTGAGGGCTTTGCTCATGCGGTAATTATGCATTTCAACACCCCGAATCACGGGCCTCTGCGCCGCCTCAACCGTCCATCCCTGGCGTTCGAACAGGATGCGGGCCCGGGCACTGGCATCGCTGAACAACCGCTCCATCCCCTGCTCGCGGGCGTGCAATTCCAGCTGGGCGTACAGAGTCTGCGCCACGCCATGGCCGATATGTTCGGGATCGACAAAGGCCAGATCGATATAGCCATCGCTGCGTAGGCTCATGAAACCGATCACTGCGCCGTCGAGCTCGGCGACGAATACCGCCTGTGGTGTCAGACGCTTGTCCCAGGCCTCAACTTCCGGCGGCGCCGGCGCCCAGGCGGCGCGTTGTTCGGTCGAATATTCCGGTCCCGCACCTTCGCGCACGGCGCGGTAGAAGACGCGGGTCAGGGCCGCGATATCGCTGCGCTCACCGCGGCGGACGATTATCCCGGCGGGGTTGTTTGAGGTGCTCTGCATTGGCGTCAGCCTCCCCTACTTGCGGTCCGGCGTTCGCGCTCTACCATGAAGCAAGGCCGGAGGGGATGGGTGGTGGCAGAAGAAGCGCGATCAAAAGAAACGGATTACGAGTTGGTCAATTCGATTTCCGTCGCCGCATTCGATGTCGACGCACGGATATTCCGGACGCTCTGGCACTCCCTTGTCCGCGCACCCGAGGTCGCCCTGGCCGCGATCGAGGGGGATTATACACGCTATATCTCGCCCATTCGTGTCATGGTCGCGCTGTTCGGCATCCAGTTCGGCGTCGCCGCCATTTTCGGCGCACCGATGAGTGTGACGATCGAATCGATTGCCGCGGGCATGGATCCTGAGCGCCTGGCCGGCTGGCTTGATGGCCAAGACCCGGTGAGCATCGACCGCGCCATCGAGGACACGATGAGTCTGGTGCTCTGGCCGATCATGATCGTGAGTTCACTGCCCTATCTCATCCTGCTCAAGCTTTACCGCCCCTCACTGAAGTTCTGGGCGCATCTGTGCGTCTTCCTCGTGCCGACCAATGCGAGCACAATCGCCTTCATCCTGATGCTTCCGGCCGTGATGACCTCCGAAAGCATGATGCTGATGGCGTTGATTGTAATGCTCGCCGTCTATTTCGCCGTGACCGGCTGGCTTCTCGCCCGCTACTATTCGCGTTCGATTCTGGGCACGAGCTTGCGAATCGCCGGGTTTGTCCTGCTGCTCCCCCTCACCTTCATCATCAGCGGCGGCGGCCAGATGCTCGCGACGGGCTGGATTCTGGACAGCCAGTTCGGCCTCAGCCTGCCAGACCTTCTTCAATCATAACGTCCAAAAAGGAACTCCCCCATGAAATCCCGCGAAATCCACCTCAACGCCTATCTCAAGGGCGCCCCGAAGACCGAAAATTACTCGCTGGTCGAGACCGAGCTGCCGGCACCGGCTGAAGGCCAGGTCACGGTCCGCAATCTCTATATCTCCGTCGACCCCTATATGCGCGGCCGGATGAGCGGCATCAAAACCTATATCGACCCGTTCAAGCTCGGTGCGGTGATGGAGGGCGGCGCCGTTGGCGAAGTCGTCGAGAGCCGGTTCGAGGGTCTCAAGCCGGGCGATCACGTGATGTCGATGCTGGGCTGGCGTGAAGCCTATACCGCTTCGGGCAAGGCGGTGCAGAAGATCGATACCAGCCTCCTGCCGCCGCAAGCCTTCCTCGGCATTGCCGGCCTGACCGGGCTGACCGCCTATGTCGGCATCAAGCGTTGCCTCGACCTGCAGCCAGGCGAAACCATGTGGATGTCGGCCGGCGCCGGTGCCGTCGGCTCTGCCGGTATCCAGTTCGCCAAGGCGATGGGGGCCAATGTCATCGCCACCGCCGGCGGTGCCGAGAAATGCGAATACGTCAAATCGATCGGCGCCGACCACGCGATTGATTACAAGGCGACCGACGACCTCACCGCCGCGATCCGTGCGGTCGCCCCCCAGGGCGTCGAGACCTATTTCGAGAATGTCGGCGGCACGCATTTCACCGCCGCACTCAATACACTCAAACAGTATGGCCGCATGGCCGCCTGCGGCATGATCCAGCGCTATAATGACGCCGGACCGGCGATGATCCCGGACAACCTCACCTTCATCGTCGGCAAATCGCTGCGTATCCAGGGCTTCATCGTCTCCGACCATCTCAATATCCAGCCGGAATTCATCAAGGATCTGAGCACCTGGATGATGGCCGGCAAGATCACCCCGGCAGAAACCATTCTTGAGGGCATCGAGAAGGCGCCGGAAGCCTTCACCGGTCTGTTCTCGGGCCTCAACAAGGGCAAGATGCTGGTCAAGATTTGAGCCAGGACGACGAATCCGGACGCCGTGTCCTCGAAGACGTTCTCGATGAGGTCCTGAGCTTCAACTATCGAAGCCTCAGGACCTTGAGGGACATATTCCTGCGCCCCGGCGCGGTCGCCCGCAGTTTTCTGTCCGGCGATCGCGACACCTATACGCCGCCGATGCGGGTCTGGTTTGGTGTCGTCTCCTGGATGTTCCTGCTCTCCATCATCTGGGGCGGGTTCGGTGAGGTCATTCTTCGCGGCTTCCTGGCGATGGGCCAGTCGCTGGACCAGATCATTATTGCCGGCCGCCGCGACATGGCCGCCATGACCAATACGGTCTCGGCCGTGGCCGGCACATTGTCGGTACCGATCACCTCGGCCTTCATCCTGATCGGCATACCGATTCTGCGCCGCTTCCGGCCGCGGCTCAGCCTGATCACCGCCACGCAGTGCTATTTTATCCCGGTGTCGGCGCTCGCCGTGTCCAGCACGCTCTTTCTGCTGCTCTCGACCTTCGACGCCCGGGCCCTGCTCTATGCCGGGCCGGTGAATTTCGTCCTGGTCTTCCTGGTCGCCTATCCCGTCATTCGCGCCGGGTTCGCGGACTCAACGGCCCTGGCACTGCTCAAGACCGCTCTGCTCGCAACGGTGATTTTCATCCTCTCGATGCTGGCCAATATCGTGACCTTCATGCTCGCCATCCGCTACGCGCTTGAAGTGGTGCATCCAGCAGTTATCTGACCGGTAGCCGCCGGCTGCCCAACCTCGCGCCGGGCTGACGGAGCCGATGCGATCAGCGCCGTGACAATCTTCCCTGGACCCAGCCGCCGGCAATGGCCGCGAATCCAGCGGCCCAGTCCGGGCCAACGCCGAAGCGCTCAAGCAGGAGATATGCGCCGACAGCGGCCGCCAAAGCAAAGGGCAGCACGCGAATCGCTCGAATCGCGGCGGGCATATTAGGGTCTGGTTCACCTTGAAACATGCCTTCCAAGGCACGCAATTACGGGGCCGCAGCCCCTATTTCAGGGTTTTGCCTATAAAAATGCAGCGATTTCGGCCCGATTCACCTGTTGAGGCTTGCAAACAGGCCCGGTTGTTGGCCTTGTTGGCGGGTCAACGAACACGCGAAAAACCGGCTAGATGCGATGACCGTGTCGGCCGGAACGCGACAAACTGGGGGGAACCCTATGAACAAGTCAGACCTCGCCAAAGCCGTCAGCGAAAAGACCGGCCTGTCCCGCACTCAAGCGGGCGACGCCGTCGACGCTGCGATCGATGCCATCATTGGTTCGGTCAAAGGCAATGACAGCGTCCAGCTTGCCGGTTTCGGCACGTTCCACGCCAAGCATCGTGAAGCTCGTGAAGTGCGCAATCCGCGTACCGGCGAGAAGATGATGTCGAAGGCTCGCACCCAGGCGGCTTTCCGTCCGGCTGCTGCCCTCAAAGATATCTAATCAGCGCTTTTCAGCACTGATGAAACGCCGCCCGAAGCAATTCGGGCGGCGTTTTTCATGGCGCGTTCAGGAGAGCCCCTGAGGGGCCGGCAATCAGGCCGCGTCGGTCGCCCGGCTGGTCCTGACACGCTTGAGCGACTCAGAAATCCGGAATGCCATGTCGAGCGCCTGCTCGGCATTCAGCCGCGGATCGCAATGGGTGTGATAGCGCGATGCCAGATCGGCCTCGGTGACCGCATTGGCGCCGCCGACACATTCGGTGACATTGCTGCCCGTCATCTCGATATGGACGCCGCCGGGATAGGCACCTTCGGCATAGAGCACATCCATGAAACCTTCGAGCTCGTTGAGGACACGCTCGAAATCGCGCGTCTTGTAGCCGCTCTCCGTCTTCATCGTATTGCCGTGCATCGGATCACTCGACCAGACAACCTTGCGTCCGGCACGCGTCACCGCGCGGGCCAGGGCCGGCAGTTTCTCGCGGACATTATTGGCGCCCATCCGGGTGATCAGGACGAGACGCCCCGCCTCATTGGTCGGGTTGAGCGCATCGATCAGAGCGAGCAGATCATCGGGCTTCATGGTCGGGCCACATTTGACGCCGATCGGATTGGAAATCCCGCGGGCATATTCAACATGCGCACCGTCGAGCTGACGCGTCCGCTCACCGATCCACACCATATGCGCAGACGTCGCATACCATTGCCCGGAATTGGGATCGCGCCGTGTCAGCGCCTCCTCATAGGGCAGGTGCAAGGCTTCATGGCTGGTGAAGAAATCCACCGTCTCCAATGAGGGCGCGCTGTCGCGGCCGACACCGCAGGCCTTCATGAAGGCAAGGGCTTCGGAAATCCGGTTGGCGGTCTCGATATATCGTTCATTCGCGGGACTGTCCTTGACATAGTCGAGCGTCCACTGATGCACATTATTCAGGTCGGCATAGCCGCCCGAGGCAAAGGCACGCAGCAAATTCATCGTCGAGGCCGACTGGTCATAGGCGCGCAAGAGGCGCTGCGGATCGGGCTGACGCCCCTCTGGCGTGAAGGCCATGTCATTGACGCTGTCGCCGCGATAGCTCGGCAGGGAGACCCCGTCGATCGTCTCCATGTCCGCCGAGCGCGGCTTGGCGAACTGACCGGCAATCCGGCCCAGCTTCACGACTGGCTTGGAGGCGGCAAAGGTCAGCACCACGGCCATCTGCAGCAGGACGCGAAAAGTGTCGCGCACGCCTTCGGTCGAGAACTCCTTGAAGCTCTCTGCACAATCGCCGCCCTGAAGCAGGAAGGCATTGCCCGCAGAGACGTCGGCCAATTGCCGGCGCAAGCGCCGTGCTTCGCCGGCAAATACCAGCGCCGGACGGTTCCCCAATTCTGCGATGGCGCGATCAAGCGCCGCCGGATCTGCATAATTGGGCATTTGCTCGACGCGTTTGGCGCGCCATGAATTCGGGGACCAGCTCATATCACTCAGCAGCTTTCAATTCGGGTGGGGACCATTTTTCCTTCATGGTCACCAGTTCTTCGGCACTCGTCGGATGCACGGCACAGGTCATGTCGAACTGCGCCTTGGTCAGCCCCGCCTTGACGGCAATCGCCGCCATCTGGATCATCTCCGGCGCATCCGGCCCGACAATATGCACGCCCAACACCCTGTCTGTCTCCCCATCGACGACAAGTTTCATCAACATACGACTTGCATCATTGGTCAGCGAAATTTTCATCGGCCGGAAACTGGTCTTGTAAACGTCAACCTGCGCAAAACCTTTGCGCGCATCGGCCTCCGACAGGCCAACCGAACCAACCGGCGGCTGGGTGAAGACCGCTGACGCAATGTCATTGTGATCATAGGCGGTCGGATGCCCGCCAAACACGGTGGCCGCAAAGGCCGCGCCCTCGCGGATCGCCACCGGGGTCAGATTGACCCGATTGGTGACATCACCCACCGCATAGACGCTCTCGGCGCTGGTCTGCGAATAGGCATCAACCTTGATCGCACCCCTGTCATCCAGATCGACGCCGGCCTTTTCGAGGCCGAGCCCGACGACATGCGGGTCGCGCCCGATCGCATACATCACCACATCGGCGTCGACATGGCTGCCATTGGTGAGCTGGACGCGCTTCATGCCATTGCCAAGATCGGTGATCCTATCGAACACGGCATGGGTGATGACGCGAACGCCCGAGCGCACCAATTCCTCGTGTACATGACTGCGGACATCATCATCAAAGCCGCGCAGCACCGTATCGCCGCGATAGACCTGGCAGACCTGCGAACCCATCCCGGCGAAGATCTGGGCGAACTCGCACGCAATATAGCCGCCGCCAGCGATCACGACGTGCTTGGGCAGGGTTTCGAGATGGAAGGCCTCATTGGAGGAAATCCCCATCTCATGGCCTTCAATATCGGTTGGCGCGAAGGGTGTCCCGCCGGTGGCGACCAGGATCTTGCCGGCCGTGACGGTCTTGCCGGACCTGACCAGACGCAGGGTGTGGGCATCCTCGAACACGGCGCGGTCCTCGATGATCTCGACGCCGGAATTGGACAGATTGCGCCAGTAGATCCCCGACAGGCGGTCGATCTCGGCATCCTTGGCCGCGATCAGTTTTTCCCAGTCGAAGGTCGGCTTGCCGACCGACCAGCCATAACTCTCCGCAAGTTTGAAGGTCTTGGCGAACTCACTCGCATAAACGAGAAACTTCTTCGGCACGCAGCCGCGAATGACGCAGGTGCCGCCGACCCGGTATTCCTCGGCAATCGCCACCTTGCCGGCACCATATTGGCGCGCCATCCGCGCGGCGCGCACACCGCCGGAACCGGCACCGATCACGAAGAGGTCGTAGTCATATTGGGTCATCGGGATCGCCCCCTGTTGGTGTGCTATTCCAGCCCGGAAAGGTATTCCTGCACGCGTGGCAGTGCGCGTTCGGCAACGTCTGCGCCCCATTGCTGCCCGACAATGAACGAGCGCTCCATCAGTGTCGGCATGCGGGCAAGCAGAACCTGGCCGAGTTCGGTTTCATAGAATGCGATCGCGCCGGCCAGCTCTTCTTCGCTGAACTCGGTCGCGTAGAGCATGACGATCATGTCCGTCAATTCGGATGCTGAGGCTTCAAATTCCTCGAGCATAATGGCGATGACGGCGTCGAGCTGCGCCTCGGTCAATTGCGGCGCACTGGCCTGGATCTGGGCCCGCATGACCGGTGCCATTGAGCCGATCATGTCCGATGCGAGATCAACCGCTCCAGTCTGCTCGGCCAGCTGCCGCGCGAGCATTTCGCGCTCATCAGCGGCAGCCGGTGCCGCCGCGAGCAGGAGCGATGTCAGAAACGCTGCGCCAAGCATGGATAGACGCCTGTATAAGCCCATTTTCATTACCCCTATAATTCCAGCACGCGTGCTTCATTATCCTCGCCGACAATCACGACACGGGCGAGGCCGATGAACAGGCCATGCTCGACCACGCCCGGCAGCGCCTTGAGCCGATAGTCGACCATCGCCGCATCCGGGATCGCACCACAGGCGCAATCGAGAATGTAATGGCCGCCATCGGTCACAAACGGGTCAAGTCCATCGCCCTTGCGGCGCAGCTGGACGTCCGGCCTGGCAATGCCGCAGGCGCGCAACACGTCATAAATCTGCTTGGCGGTGATGGAGAAGCCGAAGCGGTCGACCTCCACCGGCAGCGCAAACCGGCCCAGCTTGGAGACCAGCTTGCTCTCATCAATGACCACGATCATGAGATCGGACGCATGGGCGATAATCTTCTCGCGCAACAGGCAACCGCCGCCGCCCTTGATCAGCTGAAAATGGCCGTCGACCTCGTCGGCACCGTCAACGGTCACCGAGATATGATTGACATGGTCGACATCGATCAGCGGCACGCCGACTTCGCGCGCCAGCTCTGCTGTCTGGTTTGAGGTCGCCACCGCCTGGATGCGCAAACCGTCCTTGATGCGCTCACCAAGCAGGCGGACGAAGATCTCGGCCGTCGAGCCGGAGCCGAGCCCCAGCGTCATGCCCTCTTCGACATAGGCGAGCGCCGCGGCCGCGGCGAGGGTTTTCTGGCGATCGGCACTCATGCCTCCACACCTCCGAGGAGCACGTATTTGAGCTCTGAGAACTCCTCGACACCCCATTTGCCGCCCTCGCGGCCAATGCCCGATTCCTTCATGCCGCCGAACGGTGTGGAAGCCGAGCCGACCATCGGCGCATTGACACCGATCATGCCGTAATCAAGCCCTTCGGTGATGCGGTAAACGCGATTGACGTCGCGGGTATAGACATAGGCGGCGAGCCCGTAAGGCGTGTCATTGGCAAGACGCAGGATCTCTTCCTCACTGTCGAGGCGATAGATTGAGGCGACCGGTCCGAAAATCTCGAAACAGGCCAGATCCATCGTGGGGTTACCGCCCTCGATCAGGGTCGGGGCGTAGAAGGCACCGCCAAGCTCGTCGACCAGCGGCTTGCCACCGGTAACGATCCGCGCGCCGCTCTCGCGGGCATTGCGCACCAGGGCATCGACCCGCGCGACGGCTTCATGATGGATCAATGGACCAAGATCGGATGCGCCGTCAAACCCGTCGCCCGGCTTCAGCTTCGAGACACGTGCTTCCAGGGCTGCGACGAAGCGGTCCGCAATACTGCTCTGCACGATGATGCGGTTGGCCGACACGCAGGTCTGGCCGGAAACACGGAATTTCGAGGCAATCACGCCATCGGCCGCGGCCTCGATATCGGCGTCATCCATGACAATGAAAGGCGCATTGCCGCCCAGCTCCAGCGCCACGCGCTTCACGCCATCGGCCGCCTGGCGCATCAGCAATTTGCCGACCGCCGTTGAGCCGGTGAAGCCGATCATCTTGACCTCCGGCGCTCCGGTCATCACCGGACCGAGCGTCTGGGCATCGCCGCAAATCACGTTGAACACGCCATCGGGGATGCCGGCGCGCCGGGCCAGTTCAGCCAGCGCCAGGGCCGAGAGCGGGGTTTCCGGGGCCGGCTTGATCACCATGGTGCACCCAGCCGCCAGGGCCGGGGCGCATTTGCGCGTGATCATCGCATTGGGGAAATTCCACGGCGTGATGCAGGCGACGACACCGACCGGCTGGTGAATGGTCCAGCCGCGCGAATTCGGGAAAGGCGGTTGCATGGTCTCGCCATGGATGCGCTTGGCTTCCTCGGCCGACCATTCGATGAAGGCCGCGCCATAGACCACTTCGCCCATCGCCTCGCGCTGGGTCTTGCCCATCTCCAGCGTGATCAGGACAGCGAGATCGGCAGCATTCTCGAGGATCAGCTCGTGCCAGCGCATCAGGAGCTTGCTGCGCTCGAAGGGGGAGGTTCGCTTCCAGGTCTCAAAGGCTGTAGCTGCGGCGGCGATCGCTGAGCGGGCGCCATCAGCACCGACATCGCCGACTTCGGCAATCATCTCATTATTGGCAGGATTGAGAATTGGCTTGGCGCCCTCGCCCTGGACCCATGCCCCATCAATGAAGGAAGCGGTCCGGTACAGCGTCTTGTCCTTCAGGCGGTCTGCAACACTCATGAAGCCGTGTCCTTCTTGGCTTTGCGGGTCGATTTGGCGCGGCGGAAACGGGCCGCCCAGCCATCCTTGTTGGTCTGCTCTGCCCGGGCGAGCGCCAGAGCGTCAGCGGGGACGTCTTCAGTGATCACACCACCCGACCCGGTCATCGCGCCGGCACCAATCGTCACCGGAGCCACCAGGCTGGTATTGGAGCCGATAAAGGCCCCCTCACCGATCACAGTGCGATGCTTGCCGAAGCCGTCATAATTACAGGTAATCGTCCCGGCACCGACATTGGCACCGGCACCCACGCTGGCATCCCCTACATAGGAGAGGTGATTGACTTTCGCACCCTCTGCCAGCTGCGACTTTTTGATCTCGACGAAATTGCCGACCTTGGCCTTCACGCCGATTTCCGCACCGGGGCGAAGCCGCGCATAGGGTCCGATCTGGGCCCCCTCGCCGATGGTGGCGCCCTCAAGATGCGAGAAGGCATGGATGACCGCATCCTCGCCAATCGTCACGCCTGGTCCGAAAACGACATTCGGCTCGATAATGACATCGCGGGCGATCTTCGTATCCCAGGCGAAAAAGACGGTTTCCGGGGCTACGAGGGTGACTCCCGCATTCATCGCCTCGCGGCGCATGCGTGCCTGTAGCGCCGCTTCGGCTTCGGCCAGATCGACCCGCGAATTGACCCCGAGTACCTCATCGGCGCCCGCCCGCACCACGACCGCCTTCAGCCCGCGTGACCGCGCCAGTCCAACGACATCGGTCAGATAGTATTCGCCATTGGCATTCTCATTGCCGACCTGGCCGAGCAAGTCGAACAGAAGCGTGGCGTCCGCCGCCAGAACCCCGGAGTTGACCAGACCGATCTCCCGCTCGGTCTCGGAGGCATCCTTGTACTCCACGATCCGGTCGAGATGGCCGTCATCATCAAGCACAAGCCGGCCATAGGCGGCCGGTTCAGCCGGCTCGAAGCCGAGCACCGCCACGGCCGCGCCGCCTTGCAGCGCCGCGAACACCCGCTCGACCGTCTCCGGCTTGATCAATGGCGTGTCGGCATAGAGCACGATCGCATCGCCCTTGAAGTCCTCGAGGGCCTTGCGGGCTGCCAGCACGGCATGCCCGGTCCCCAGTGGCGGGTCCTGCAAGGCCGTCGCCGACCCCAGCGCCTCGGCCGCATCACGCACCGCCGGCGAATGCGCGCCATACACCGTCACCACCTGCCCGGCACCGCTGCGCTCCGCCAGATCAACCGCCCAGTCCAGCATGGGCCGGCCACCAACCTCGTGCAGCACCTTGACCGTTTTGGATTTCATGCGCGTGCCTTGTCCGGCAGCGAGAATGACTGCAGCGCGGGATCGTGACATGGGGCTATCCTCTCGGACCGAAAGCGTGTGGGACATGTGTCAGGGCGCTATAGCCTATCGTGCGATAGCGCGTAACCATACAGCGTCGCAATCGCCAGCCTCAAAGAGCAAAATCACATGTCCGATCTCCTCGACCCCGACCTGTTCGGCCAAGCCTCGATCGCGTTCGATCTCGACGGTACGCTGGTCGATACGGCGCCCGACCTGGTTCGCGCGCTGAACGCTGTCATCGTCCCCGACGGGCTGGCCCCTGTGCCGGTCGATCATCTGCGTGCCCTGGTCGGCCGTGGCGCCCAGGCCCTGATCGAGCGCGCCTATGCACAGCAAGGCCGGTCCCTGGCACCGGAAGCGACGCCGGAGCTGGTGGCGCGGTTCATCGAAATCTACCAGGCCGACATTGCCGCCCACAGCCGGGTCTTCCCGGAAGTGGAAGCGACACTGGCGCGGCTGCAACGCGCTGGCGCCACCCTCTCGGTCTGCACCAACAAACCGTCCATCCTATCGGACCTGCTGATCGCCGAGTTCAAGCTGAGCGATTACTTCGCCCGCATTATCGGGCCCGACCGCACCACAGCAAAGAAACCCGCCGCCGACCATGTCCATACAGCGCTCGGCACGGGCTATCTGCGCGCGGCCATGGTCGGTGACAGCGCACCGGACGTGGATGCCGCGCGTGCTGCCAGAGTGCCGAGCATTGTGCTCAGCTATGGCTATAGCGAAGCACCGGCCGGCTCCTTGGGAGCCGACCGGTTGCTTCATGATTTTGGTGATATTCCGGGGGCGCTCGCCGAAATCTGGCGAGCGTAATTCTGATCAGGCGGAGCGACGCTCGCGGCCGACATCATTGGCTGGCCGTGTTGGCATGCCATTGACCAGGTTCGACCGCACATCGGTGCGGGCAGAACGCATGGCAGGCATGAAGCCGGCTTCGACGAGATCGACATTCACGTCATAGCCGCGCTCGGCCCAGTAAGCTTCAATACGCGCTTTAAGACGGCGCGCGCCTTCCGGCGTGCACAGATCGTTATTCATGAACAATACCTCCAATACGACCGAAGCTTCCCTCGGCCGGGAATTGCGTCCAATCTGATGATAATAGTCGCCGATGCGCTGGATGCGCTTCCGGTTCGGGAGGGCTGATATAGGGATGACGCTTCTGTGACGAGGTAAAATTGATGTGTCAAGTTGTCGCACCCCGCTCAACGGGCAGGTGCAAACCCGCATGCACGCAGAGTTGACCGCCCGTAAGCACGTGCTTATACGAACGCTTTCCGGGATACCGGGCGATTAGCTCAGCGGGAGAGCACCTCGTTCACACCGAGGGGGTCACTGGTTCAATCCCAGTATCGCCCACCATTTCCACCCTCCATCCAGTTCGAAACTTGCCTGACAGGCCGCGCCCGACAGTGCGATTCTGTCATGGATCACGGCATTCCAGGGGCGATGCGCCTGGTCGTGCCCGGTCCCGGTGCGGACTTTACTTGCGAAACGTTCTCATAAATGAGAGAGGAGGGGCTGATCAATCAGATTGGGTGCGCCATGAAAACCGTGAAACTCCTCGCTCTGGGTGCTGGCATTGCGCTGGCGGCCTGTTCGCAACCGGCCGCAAATGATGGCGACAACGCCCGCGTGGTCAATGTCTATAGCGCCCGTCATTATTCCAGCGACGACGCGATCTATGCGGCCTTCACCGAGCAGACCGGCATCGCCGTCAATCTGGTTTCCGCCGGTGGCGACCAGTTGATCGAGCGGGTCCGCGCTGATGGCGAGCGCAGCCCGGCCGATGTCATCATCACCGTCGACGCAGCCCGCCTGCACCGCGCCGAGGAAGCCGGCCTGTTTGCGCAGACCGATTTCGGCGCCCTGACGGACACTATCCCGGCCAATCTGGTCGACCCGCAGGGCTATTGGGTCTCCATTGCCAAGCGCGCCCGCGTCATTGCCTACTCCAGCACGCGCGTTCAGCCTGGCGATATCGAGACCTATGAAGACCTCGCCGATCCGCGCTGGCAGGGCCGCATCTGCGTCCGCTCGAGCGGCAATGCCTATAATCAGTCGCTGCTCGCCTCGATCGTCGCGCGCTCCGGCGAAGAGGCCGCTGAAGCCTGGGCCCAGGGCGTGGTCGACAACATGGCCCGCGCCCCCCAGGGCGGCGACACGACCCAGCTCGAGGGTATTGCGGCGGGGGAGTGTGATCTCGCTGTTGTGAACCATTATTATTACGCGCTGATGGCGAATTCCGATGAGCCGGCGCGCCAGGCGGCGTCCGAGACCGTCTCGCTTCTCTTCCCCAACCAGCAAGGCTCGGGCACGCATATCAATGTGTCCGGTGCGGGCATTGCGGCCAATGCACCGCATCCGGACGAGGCACGCGCGCTGATCGAATTTTTCTTCAGCGCCGACGCCCAGCGCATGTTCGCCGAAATGACCAATGAAATACCGGTCATCGCCGATACGGCCTGGGAAAACCCGACACTCGAGGCGATGCTCCCCTTCGTCGAGGATGAGCGCAATGTCTCGGAGCTGGGCGATCATAATGCCACCGCCCAGCGCATTTTCGACCGGGTCGGCTGGCAATAGCGATGGCGGCAGCGGCCCGCTCAATCCGGCGCCAGGCCTGGCTGCCGGGCCGCGCTACAGGGCTGGCCGTGCTGGCGGCGACGCTGTGCGCGGCACCGGTGCTGGCCGTCGCCTGGATCGCACTGACGGGTGAAACCGGCGACTATCTGCGCCATCTCGCCGGCACGCGCCTGCCGACCTATCTGACAAGCTCGGCCGTCGTCGCCCTCATCGCCGCTGCCGGGTCCGGACTGATCGGCACCGGCCTTGGCTGGCTGATCGCCCGGACGGACTTCTTCGGTCGCCGCACGCTGGGCTGGGTGCTGATCCTGCCGCTGGCAGTGCCCGCCTATGTCGCCGCCTATGCCTGGCTCGATCTCAGCCATGCCGGTGGCCCCCTGCAAGCGCTAACCGGTGGGCTCTTCCCGACGATACGCGGCAGCTGGGGCGCGGGGTTGATGTTTGCCTTCGTCCTCTACCCCTATGTCTATCTGCTGGCGCGCAACGCCTTCGCCGCACAATCCGCCGATGCCTATAATGCCGCGCGGACGCTCGGCGCCGGGCCGTTTTACGCCTTCTGGCGCACCTCGCTGCCGATGGCGCGACCGGCCATCGCCGCTGGCCTGGCATTGGTGGTGATGGAGAGTCTGGCCGATTACGGCACCGTTTCCCATCTCGGCGCGCCGACCCTGTCGATCGGCCTGATCCGCGCCTGGAGCGGCGCCGGATCGCTGGTCGACGCCGCCCGGCTCTCACTGGTCCTGGTCCTGGTCGCGATTCTCGTTTTCGGGCTGGAACGCGCCCAGCGCAGCCGCGCCCGCAATATCAATGCTGCCGGGCGCCACAAGCCGGCGCCGCGGCTGCAGCTGACCGGATTGACGGCGCTGGCCGCCTTCCTCGCCTGCCTGCTGCCGCTTCTGCTCGGCATGCTCATCCCGCTCGGGCGACTGGGCTGGCTGGCGCTGCGGACCGAGGCAGCCAGCGGCCTCGCTGCTGCCAGCCTGCACAGCCTCACCCTGGCCGGCATCACCGCCCTGATCGCTGCAGCGCTGGGCCTGGGCACCGCCTACGCCCTGCGCAGCCGCACCGTGATGGCGACCCTGGCCGCCCGCGCCGCCGGGCTTGGCTATGCCGTGCCCGGTGCCGTTGCCGCCGTCGGGGTAATTGCCCTGCTATCGGGCACCCAGGCCCTGATCGACCCCGCCTGGCGCGCCCTGACCGGCGACGTCTTCCCCGTCCTGCTCACCAGCACCGGCGCTGCCCTGGTCCTGGCCTATCTGTCGCGCTTTGCCGCCGCCGCGATCAGCCCGGCCGAGACCGCCCTGGCGCGCGTCACCCCGTCGCTTGACGGCGCGGCCCGCACGCTGGGCGCTACGCCCCGCCGCCGGGTCTGGCAGATCCACTGGCCGCTGATTGCCGCCGGCGTCACCTCGGCCGGCCTTCTGGTCTTCGTCGAAGTGCTCAAGGAATTGCCGGCAACCATGATCCTGCGGCCGTTCAATTATGACACCCTGGCCATCATCGCCCATAATTTCGCCAGCGATGAGCGCCTGGGCGAGGCCGCCCTGCCCTCGCTCCTGATCCCGCTGGTCGCCCTGCTTCCCATGGTCTTTGTTGCCCGCTACCTATCGCGGCAGGATCGCTAGAATGCCGCCCGGGGAGGCCGCATGACGGACGCACAGACAGTGTTGAGCATTCGCGGTGCCGAGCATCACTACCGCGCCGACCATGCCGCGCTGGCGGGGGCCAATCTGGACCTGCATGCCGGCCGCATCACCGCCCTGCTCGGCCCCTCGGGCAGTGGCAAATCCACCCTGTTGCGGGCCATCGCCGGTCTGGAACGGCTGGACACCGGCTCGATCCGCCTCGGTGACACCATCTGGAATGACGAACAGACTCATCTGCCACCGGAAGCGCGCCGCGTCGGCATGGTGTTCCAGGATTATGCCCTGTTTCCTCACATGACGGCGCTGGCGAATGTCGCTTTCGGGCTGTCCGGTGCCGACAAGAAATCGCGCGCCCTGGCCCAGCTGGAAGCCGCGGAACTTGGCCATCGCGCCGGGGCCTATCCGCACGAACTGTCCGGTGGTGAGCAACAACGCGTCGCGCTCGCACGCGCCCTAGCGCCACAGCCCTCTGTCGTGCTGCTGGACGAGCCTTTCTCCGGCCTGGACCGCCGATTGCGCGGCGAACTGCGCGAACGCACTGTGGACACGCTGAGGGCCGCCAGAACGACGGCACTGATCGTCACCCACGACGCCGAGGAAGCCATGGCTGTAGCCGACCAGCTGGCGCTGATGGATCAGGGCCGCATCATTCAGACCGGCACCCCGGACGCGGTGTGGATGGAGCCGGTGAGCGCGACCGCGGCGAAATTGCTCGGCGACGTCGAAATCATTGAGAGCCGCATCAGTGGCGGCGAGGCTGCAACGCCGTTTGGCGCGGTCAAGGCAAGCGGATTTGAATCCGGCCAGCGCGTCAATGTGCTGATCCGGCCGCGCGCCTTCGCGGTCAGTCCCAGCGAGACGGGCGGCTTCACCATCACCCGCCGCCGCTCCACAGGCCCGCATCTCAACCACCGCTTTGCCAACGAGACCGGCGAATGGACCGCGCAGACGCCGGCCCCCTCTTCGCTTGCTGAGGGCGACCGCGTTAGTGTGGTGCTGGATCCGGCTTATATACGGGTTGTCACCGCGTAGAGGCGTCCGGATGCCGCCTGACCCGCAAACAGCCGGCACTCACAAAATCGCCCCCACCTTGCGGCAGGGGCGAGTTGCAGGCGCCTGCTTTGAATCCCTGTGGCTTACGCCACTTTCGACATCTTGGCGGCGCGCTTTTCCTCGATGCGCTGACGGGCAATCTCGTCGGCGATCACATTGGACGGACGGCCTTCCTTGTCCGACTGGTCGAGAATCTCGCCCAGCGTCTGCTCGAGGCCGGTCAGCTTGCCCTGGACCCAGGCTGGATTGAAATCGCCGGCAATCTCGCCCATCACATTGATGATACCGCCGGCATTGAGCACGTAATCAGGCGCATAGACGATGCCACGCTTCATGATTTCGGCACCCATATCGCGGGTCGCGAGCTGGTTATTGGCGGCGCCGGCGATGATCTTCGCCTTGATGCGGCCAATCGTGTCCGGATTGATGATCGAGCCCAGTGCGCACGGCGCGAAGACATCGACATCCTGGTCGTAGATTTCGTCGAGTCCGACAATGGTCGCGCCATATTCGGCCTTCAGGCGCTCGAGACCGTCGACATTGATGTCGGTGATGATGAGCTTGGCGCCGGCCCTGGCCAGGTGCCCGCTCAGATAGGAGCCGACATGACCCGCCGCACCCTGGATCGCCACGGTGACACCGGACAGGTCGGTCTTGCCGAGCGCGCGCTCGATACACACTTTCATACCGCGGAACACGCCTTCTGCGGTCACGGGCGACGGGTCACCGGACGCATCCTTGCCTTCCGGCAGGCCGACCACATGGGTGGTGAAGCGGCGCACGGCCATCATGTCGGCCGGGCTGACGCCGACATCCTCGGCGCTGATATATTCGCCATTCAGGCTTTCGACGGCACGACCGAAAGCTTCAAACAGGGCCACGCGGTCAAAATCGCCCGCCGGCTTCATGATCACGCTCTTGCCGCCACCGATCGGCAGGTCGGCCATGATATTCTTGTAGCTCATGCCCTGGGACAGGCGCAGCGCGTCATTCAGCGCCTCGCTCGATGAGGGATAGGTCCACATGCGGCAACCGCCGCAAGCCGGACCACTGGCCGTGGAGTGAACGCCGATAATGGCTTTCAGCCCGGTCTGTTCGTCGGTCGCGAACAGGACTTTCTCGTGATTGTCAAAAGACGGGTGCTCGAAGACACTCATGAAGCGCAGACCCTTTTTCCATGGGCGCAGCGAGATCGCTGCAAAATTCGGCGCTCAAATAACCTTTCGCACCGCCAGATACAAGCGCGAGAAAACATCGTGATCAGACGCTATTGTAACAAATCCTTTATGCGGCACCGCAGCAATGGGAGAATTTTTGCCTCGAACCAGGGGTTTTTGCGCAACCAGGCACTATTCCGCCATGAGGGATGCGGTAAGGGGAGATAATCTGGTCCGAAAGCCTCGGCGTCGCGCACTGTATCCGTCATGGTTTTTCGCACTTGCGAACCGAGGTGAAAGCGCTGCGCATGCAATCCGACCAATAGCGTCAGCCGGACTTCGCCCAGTTGATCGATCAGCCTTTTCTGCCAGAGCGGTGCGCATTCCCTGCGCGGCGGCAGATCCGCCCCGGTGGCATCGAGCCCTGGGAAGCAAAACCCCATCGGGGCAATGGCGATTTTGCCGGCATCGTAGAAGACGGTCTCATCAACCCCCATCCAGTCGCGCAACCGATCCCCGGACGCATCGGTGAAAGGCCGGCCGGAGGCCTGAACCCGCGTCCCCGGGGCCTGCCCGATGATCAGGATTCTGGCGCCGGACGTGGCCTGCACGATCGGCCGCGGTTCATGCGGCATGAAAGCGGCGCAGACGCGGCACGCCCGGATCTCTCTCAGAAGCGGATCGAGATCAGACGCGGCCAATCCGATAGACCCCTTTGAAGGTCTCGGCATCGGTTACGGGCTTGCCCTTGCGCAGGATCGCCACCTGCCCCTTTTGCATCAGCCGGATTGCCGCCTGGCGCACATGGCCAAAGCGTTTGTGCCAATTATCGGGATCGGCGGCGCGGGCGACATCTTCCGGCGCGATGGACCGCCCCTCGGGAGCGGCTTTCACCAATTGCAGGATAACGGCTTCGATCGGATCGTCGGATGTTGTATCGGTCATGGGCGATATCTATTCCAGCTTTCCCGCCATTGCCAGAGGCCGCCATGCGCCGTGATCACCGCCCCTATTGGATGCACCATTTGTGGGAGCGCTATGAGAATGCCTGGACGCAGCATTTCCTCGAGCCCCATTTCGAGGCCCTGGGCAGTGATCCCAAGATTGTCCGCCCCTGGCATGTCGAGGTTTTCGGCCCCAATATCGTCGCTGGCAAAAAGCTGCACATCATCGCCAGTGCGGCCGATCCGGTGCGTCTGACTGTCTGGTCGCCGCAGGAGAGCCAGGGCCACATCACCATTGGCGACGGCGTCTTCATGGCCGGCGGCACACGGCTGCTGGCGGCCGGTTCGATCGAGATCGGCGATGCCTGCCTGATCGCGCGCGAATCGGTGATCACCGATTGCGACTGGCACTCCCTGTATGACCGCGTCGATCCGGCGCCGCCCTCCAGGCCCGTCAAACTGGGCAAGAATGTCTGGGTGGGCGATGGTGCCTTTATCGGCAAGGGCGTGACGATTGGTGATCACGCCGTGATCGGGGCCCGTGCCGTGATCACCAAGGATGTCGAGCCCTATGCAGTGATGGCCGGCAATCCGGCGCGCCTCGTCAAAAGGCTCGATCCGGCGCTGCCGATGAAGACAAGGCTCGACCTGCTGGGCGATCTCGACGGGCTGGAGGCCTTCATGGAAAACGCCTATCGCGACGCCCTGAAGGATAATTCCACCACTGGCTGGCTGAGCTCGAAGCTCTGGCCGCGCCGCGGCGTCTAGCTGCCGAACAGGCTCATCGGGAAGACACCGATCGCCGCCCCCGTCATCAATGTCGCCAGCGTGCCCGAAATCAACGCCTTCGGGGCCAGGTTGAGAATATCCTCGCGCCGCGAGGGCGCGATGGCCACGAGACCTCCAGTCAGAATGCCGACGCTGGCGAAATTGGCGAAACCGCACAGCGCATAGGTCATGATCAAATTGGAGCGCGGGCTCAATGCATCGCCCAGCCCCGCCAGCTGGTCATAGGCATAGATCTCGTTGAGCGCCGTCTTCAGCCCCATCAGGGCACCGGCTGTCGTCGCTTCTTCCCAGGGGATGCCGGCCAGCCAGACGATCGGCGCAAACAGCCATCCCAGGATCCGGTCCGCGCTCAGCGGCGCGCCATGGATATCGGGTAGCAGGGCCAGAAGGACATTGGCCAGGGCGACCAGCGCGGTGAAGACCAGCAGCATGAAGATGATGTTGAAATAGAGCCGCATCCCGTCCGACACGCCGGTCGTCAGCGCGTCCATCGAGGAATTATAGATCGGGGCGGGAATTTTTCCCGCCTCCTCCGCCGCCTCCAGCCCGGCCGAATTCGCCTCGGCGGGCATCATCAGGCGCGCCAGCAACACAGCGGCGGGCACGGAAATCAGCGAGGCGGTGAAGATATGCCCGGCAGCGTTCTCGATCACGCCGGTCAGCTGGCTGACATAGAGCGCCATCACCGAACCGGCGACGGTGGCAAAGCCGACCGTCATGATCAGGAAAAGATCGGGGCGGCTCATCTGTGGCAGGCGCGGCCGGATCAGGACCGGGCTCTCGGTCATGCCGAGGAAGATATTCGCCGCCGCGCCAAGACTGGCGGCGCCGGACAGGTTGAGCAGACGGCGAAAGGCATAGGCGAAAGCCTGAACCAGAAGCTCCAGGATGCGCCAGCGCCACAGCAGGGCCGACAGCGCCGAGAGCACGATCACCATTGGCAGCGCCTGGAATGCAAACAGGAAAAGGCTGCCCCCGTCCGGATCAACGACGAAGGGGGACGGCGCGCCGGACAGATAGCCGAACACGAATTGCGCGCCCTCATTGGTCACCTCCTGCAACACCATGACAACGCCAGTCAGCGATTGCAGGAAGGCCCGGAAGGGGGTGACCGAGTAGAGCAGCCAGGCGATCAGCAATTGCATCCCGATCGCGCCCAGCAGCAGCACGACGGGAAAGCGCTGACGCGGCCCCAGGGCCCAGGCCAGACCGGCAAATATGAACAGGCCGGCAAAACTGCGCAATTGCAGCGTCATGTCTTCCATCTGGTCCCCCGGAAACAGCTGCGGCACCCTATTCCGCAGGGCTGTGCGGCTGCAAGCACTTGCCTCAATCGCCGAGCCGGGAAATGCTACCCGCCATGAGCCCTGCCCCGATCAAGACCCCTTGCGTCAAAGTCTGTTTCGTCGATCCGGCGGCCGGTCTCTGCGTCGGCTGTTTCCGGACAATGGGCGAGCTGGGCCGCTGGACGAAATATTCCGACGCCGAACGCGAGGCTATCCTGGCCGCACTGCCGGAACGCGAGGCGCACTATGCCAACCAGCATCCGGACGCGAAGGGAGCCGTATCGTGAAACGCTGGCTGCCCCATCTCGCCCTCGCTGCCCTGGTGACCGCCGCCGTGCTGCTGGCGATGCGTTATGCCGCGCCCGGCAGCCTCGATCAGGGTGATACCGCCCTGCGTCTGGTCCAGTCGGTCGGCCTGGTCGTGCTGATTTCCGGCGGTCTGGTCGGTGCGATCGCCACACGGCCGGGCCACGCGATACGCGATCTCGCCATCTGGATCGGGATCGGCCTGGTCCTGCTGGCGGGTTATTCCCTGCGCGATGATTTCGCCACGGTCGGCGCGCGCATGGCCGGCAATCTCGTGCCTGCACGGGCCCAGGGCGAATCCGGCGGTGCCCAGACCATCCGGCGCCAGGCCGATGGGCATTTTTATATCATCGCCGAGATCGATGACCGGCCCGTGCTCTTCCTGGTCGATACCGGTGCCTCCATGGTCGCACTCAGCCGCGCCGATGCCGAACGCGCCGGCATTGACACGGCCGCGCTGCGCTTCAATCAACCGGTCCAGACGGCCGCCGGGACATCCTCCGCGGCCGGCGTGCGCCTGCAATCCTTGCGGCTGGGCAATCTCGAGCTGCGCGATGTCGATGCGATGGTGATGATTGACGGCTCGCAATCCCTGCTCGGAATGTCCGCGCTCAATCGCCTCTCGGGCGTTGAGATCCGCGGCGATGAACTGGTGCTGCGGCCCTGAATATCCGCTCCGGTCAGCCGCCCAGCACCGCTTCCTTCAGCAACATGCCGCCAACGGCCACAAGGCCGATCGCGAAGAACCGCTTCAAGGTCGCCGCCGGCAGATCATGCGCCAGCTTGGCCCCGATCGGTGCGACGAAGAAAGCCGATCCGGCGAGCAGGAGGAAGGCGGGCAGATTCACATAGCCCAGCGAATAGGGCACGATGCCCGAACCCCAGCCATTGGCGATATAGCCGACTGCGCCGGGCAGGCCGATGGCGACGCCGAAACCGGCAGCCGTCGCGACGGCCTTGTGGATCGACTTGCCGCACAGCGTCATCAGGGTGACGCCAAACACCCCGCCGCCAATCCCCATCATCGCCGACATGATGCCGATCAGACCGCCCAGCCCGGCCCGCGCCGTGCCGCCGGGCAGTTCGTCGCGCAGTTTCCAGTCCAGGCGTCCGAAGAAGAATTGCAGCGACAGCAATAGCGCCATGCCGCCAAACAGGCCCGTCAGCACCCGGCCTGACACCTGGTCGGCGATCACGGAGCCGAGCAGCGTGCCGCCGACAATCCACGGCCCCCAGCCGCGCAAAACCTGGAAATCCACCGCGCCGCGCTTGGCATGGGCCGAGAGGCTGCGCATCGAGGTGGCGACGATGACGGCCAGCGAGGTCCCGACCGCGACATGCATCAGCTTGTCGTCCTGATAGCCCAGCGCCGAGAGCGCGTAATACATCGCCGGAACCATCACGACGCCGCCGCCAATCCCGAACAGCCCGGCCACCAGGCCGGCAAAGGCGCCCGTCACCGCCATCGCGGCAATCAGCAGAAGGATGTCCGTCATCACGCGGCCTCGTCTTGTTGTGGAACTGCGGCGCTGGCCTCGTCGAGCACGTCCAAGCCTGCGCCCGGCCGATTGGCTTTTTCCGACAGGATGCGCCGCCAATGGCGCGCGCCGGGCAGGCCCTGGAACAGGCCGAGCACGTGGCGCGTCATGGAGTGCAATGAAACGCCCTCATCCAGCCGGGCCTGCAGATAGGACCGGTAGGCAAGCAGGGCGTCATGGCGCGTGGCGACCGGGTCGGGCTGCCCGAAAATCCGGGAATCCACCCGCGCCAGCACCCAGGGGTCGTGATAGGCAGCGCGGCCGATCATGGCACCGTCAAGCCCGGCGCTTTCGGCGAGCGCCTGGTCGAGCGTTTCCAGCCCGCCATTGAGGATAATTTCCAGATCCGGTCGGCGCTGTTTCAGCCGGCGCACCAGATCATAATCGAGCGGCGGAATGGTACGGTTCTCTTTCGGGCTCAGCCCCTTGAGCCAGGCCTTGCGGGCATGGACGGCAAAGCTCGTCACGCCCGCTGCCGAAACCGTATCGACAAAGCCGAACAGCGCGGTTTCCGGATCCTGGTCGTCAACACCGATACGGCATTTCACCGTCACCGGGACATCGACCGCATCCTGCATCGCCTTGACGCAATCGGCGACCAGTTCGGGTTCCTGCATCAGGCAGGCGCCAAACCGGCCCGACTGGACCCGGTCGGAGGGACAGCCGATATTGAGATTGATCTCGGCATAGCCGAAACCGGCCCCGATCCGCGCCGCCCGTGCGAGGTCTTCGGGCACCGAGCCGCCCAGCTGGAGGGCGACGGGCTGTTCGACCGGATCGAAACCGATAATCCGCTGCGGGTCGCCATGGATCAACGCCTTGTCGACAGCCATTTCCGTGTACAGCAGGGCATGCCGGCTCAGGACACGATGAAAGGCCCGGCAATGCCGGTCGGTCCAGTCCATCATGGGTGCCACGCTCAGGCGGCGATCCAGCGTTCGATCAGGGCTCATGCCGCCACATAGCGCGCGCACGCGCCCTGGGCAATTTGTGTCTTCCGCCGGGCGCCCAAAGATTCAAATGCCGCCATTCGGATTCACGCGGTTTCAATCCGCCTGTGCTCTTGTGGCACCGCCTGGAGGGATGAGTCATGGCGAAAGCACTGTTTCACAAACACCAACGCGTCTATGTGGCGCCGGTCGGCACCTGGGCGATCGTCGAACATGTCAAACCGCATTGGGTGAAGGACGTCGAGGAGCCGGTCCGGATCTATTATGATTGCGGTCTCGGGCGCGACTTCACCACCAATGAGCTGGCGGCCGAACAGGTCGAAAACGTCGATGGCGAGAACTGGCGTGTGCTGCGCGCGAAGAATAAGTGGCAGAGCATCGAAGAATGCAGCCGCCACCCCTATCCCGGCACATTCCCGGTCGTCGTGACCGACCCGAAGGACTGGGGCGGCTGGCGCGTGCCCGCGGCGGAATATGATCGCGACCCGGCCCGCATCGAAGCCCAGGGGCGGCTCCTCAGCCGCAGCCCGGGACTGCTGGAGCTGGCCGAACAATTGATCCAGCTGGCCTCGGAGGAAACCGAGCTGCCCAATGCCGTGACCGCACTGGCCCGCCGCGCCAACGATATTGTCCGCGAGATCAATATCAAACCTGCGCAAGCGGCCCCGGTGAGCCCGCCTCACCCGGCCTGAAGACGCGGAGAACTTTAACGCAACTCTAATGAATTTGGCACAAGGTGAAATTTAGTCTTGAGGTAACCAAGCTCTAAATGTCGCTGATTGAACAAAGAAACCGGTTCTTGTCCTTCGCTTTCGCAGCGGCAGACATTTTGATCGAGACGGATTTGAACGGTTTGACCTGTTACGCTGCCGGGGCAACGGCGACGCTGGGCGAACCCAGTATAGATACCGGCGGCGTCGATTTTTCCCAACGCCTTGACCGGACGTCCCGTCCCATCGTGACAGCCCTGATGCGAAGTTTGAAACCAGGCCGCCGCGTCGGTCCTGTGCGCATCGCGGTTGGTGGCCGTGAAGCGCAATTGAGCGCCTGGCTGCTCGGCGATGACGGCAAGATTCGCTGGGCGATGTCATTTTCCGCCCTCAACGCACCGGCTGAGGTCGATCCCCAAGCTTTCTCCCGGACAGCACAGGGCGCCATCGCCACAGCACGCGAGTCCGGCGTCCCCATGTCCATGTCAGTCCTGCAGATTGACGGGATCGAGGATATCAGCCGTCTGATCGGCGCGAAGCGTGCCGATATGCTGCGTCAGGCGATCACGGCCGAATGCGCCAATACTGTCGGCACGGGCGGCATTGCCAAACAGGTCGACACGGCCCGCATTGCCCTGATCCATCCGGCCACCGCGGACCTCAAGACCCTTTGCACCAGCATTGAGGAATTACTTCAGGACAATACGCTCAAGAACACCCGCGTGCGCGTCGATTCCATTCCCGACGCGCCGGAACTTGAGCCCGAAATCGCCATCCAGGCTTTCCTGCATGCCGTCAACATGGCCGCCGACAGCGCCAATGTGCTCGATGTCCAGAGCCTGCAGAAAGTGGCCGCTGAAATGATGGAGGACACGCGCAAACGGATGAATGAAATCCGCGCGACCATCGCCGGGCGGGTCATCGAACCGCATGCCCAGGCCATTGTCGAACTCGCAACCGGCAAGGTGGCGCATTACGAACTTCTGCTTCGCTTGCCCGGCGGTCAGCCCGTCTCCGAAAGCGTCGGCTTTGCCGAGAGTACCGGCCTGATCTACGAGATCGATATGGCGATGGTCGAGATTGCGGCCAATTTCCTGCGCGATGATTTCGACCGGCCGGCCCTGGCCGTCAATCTGTCCGGCCGCTCGCTCGAGAACCCGACCTGGGGCAAGAAATTCCTGCAAATGCTGGCCGATCTGCGGATCGACCGCCGCCGTCTGCATTTCGAACTGACCGAGACAGCAACCGTCAAGAACGTCAAGGCGGCCAATACGGTGATCCAGAAGATCCGCGAGCGGGGCCACAGGGTCTGCCTCGACGATTTCGGTGCCGGTGCAGCCGGTTTCCAGTATCTGCGCGACTTCCCGGCTGATATCGTCAAGATTGATGGTTCATATGTGCGCCATCAACAGCTGAGCGAACGCGACACAGCCATCCTCCAGGGCATGGTCTCCGTGTGCCAGGCCCTCAAGCTCGATACGGTCGCGGAAATGATCCAGACCGAGCAACGCGCCAAGCACATGCAGGCGCTGGGTGTGACCTACGGCCAGGGTTACTATTTCGGTAAGCCTCTCCCGCTTAAGATGTTGTCAGATCCACGGCGCATCCCCTCGCGCGCCGCCTGATGTGACAATAGGTGGAACATGGCGGTAGACCTCAGCCGGTTGAAAGTCCTCATCGTCGACGACAACAGCTATATGCTGACGATCATGCGGACGCTGCTGCACGGCTTCGGAATGAAGTCGATTTTCGAGTCCCGCGACCCGGCAGACGCCTTCGACATGGTGCGCTCGGATTCGGTCGACATCATCATCACCGATTATCAGATGGATATTCTGGACGGGCTGGATTTCGTGCGCCTCGTGCGAACCGCCGATGACAGCCCCAATCCGATGGTTCCGATCGTCATGCTGAGCGCATATTCGGAACGAAGCCGGGTGAAGAAAGCCCGTGATGCCGGTGTCACCGAATTTTGCTGCAAGCCGGTCACGGCCCGAGATATTTTCGCCAAGCTGACGTCTGTGATCAATGCGCCGCGCCCCTTTATTCGCAACAAGACCTATTTCGGCCCTGATCGCCGCCGGGCCGGCAACGTACAGAACTCCTATCACGGTCCTGAGCGCCGTGCCGGTGCGATCGCCGAAGCCGAAGCCAAAGCCGAGTCAGGGGCAGCAGCCGAAGGCGAGGTCGCCAAGGACGGCGTCGGCGCCGCATGACGGCTGCCGCCGCATGGATCCGCGGTCGACAGAGCGGGCGAATGCAACGTAGTTTGACGTCATGATTCAGTCTGCCCCCCGCACAGACAGCTCCCGCCAGGACGAGGCCGCCGGCAAGGCTGCGCGCGCGCCAGAATCGCGCCGCAATGGCGGCGCGGGCTGGATCATTATTGCCATGGTCCTGTTTTCGCTCGCCTATGGTGGCATCCTTTTGGTCAAGATCCAGCAGGAGCGCGAAACCCTCGTCAGCGAGGCAGAGCGATCGCAGGCCAATGCTGCGGGCTATCTGGCCGAACGCGTCACCGGGCGTCTGGCCGAAGCGCGCTACGCTCTCTCCTTCGCCAGCACGGATCTGCGCAATACCTCGATGACCGAGATCGAGACCGTCGCCCGCGCCCGACTGGCCACACTGGCGCAATCCGAACTGATTGCCGAGCTCGCCCTGCTGCTGCCTGACGGGCGCGTACTCGCCTCCGGCGGCGCGGAAAACGGGCTGCGGGAAATTGCCGGCATTGCCCTGGAAAATCCATCCGGCTTCACCACTGAGATCACGGCCGCCGGGGAGGCCTTTCTGGTCCTCGCCGTCCCCGCCCAGCTCAGCGACCGAACCGTCGGGGCCTATGTCGCCCGCCTGCCTGTGCTCGCCGTCCTGCCCGACTGGGGCGAGGAACGCGTCGTCGCCCTGGCGGACGGGGCTGGCGGCATGCTCGCCATCCGCCCCCGCATCACCGGCGCCAGGCCCGGCACACCGCTGGCCGAGCGCTTCGGCCTGACACATGACTTCATCGAACGGCTCGCCGCCGGCGGCGGCGGCGCCAGTTCGCAAGCGCATTTCGGGGAGGAACAGGTCACTTTTGCCGTCGCGCCGATCAGCGGAACGGATCTGCACGTCTATGCCCTCGGCGCCATGCGCATCAATCAGAATGCCTGGTATCGCACCCTCTTCTTCTACGGACTGATGTTTATAGCGCCGATCTTTGTCGCGCTTGGCCTGAGCGCGCTCGTCTTCATGCAAATGGGGCGGCTGCGCTCGACCCGCCAGCAACTTGCCGACAATGAACAGCGTTTCCGCTTCGCCATTGAAGGCGCGCGCTGCGGCGTCTGGGACTGGAATCCCGATGCGGACACGGTCTTCGTCACTGACTCGCTGGCGCGAATTCTCGGCCTCGGCGATGCAATTCAGTGCAGCGGATCCGAATTCCTCAAACTGTTCAGCCGGCCGGACCGCGACAAGCTCCGCGCGGCGATGCGCGGCGCCCCGACCGGCGGTGAAGTCGACCTGGAAGTCCTGGCGGCCTCCGCCCCGGTCTGGCTGCAAATGCGCGGCGGCATACTCAATGAAGCCGGCGACGCCTCCAAGGCACGCATCGTCGGCGTTGCGATCGATGTCACCGACCGCAAGGGGGCCCAGGCCCGTGTCATTGCAGCCGAAACCCGTTTGCGCGCGGCGCTGGAATCGATGACGGAATCCTTCGTGCTGTGGGATTCCCGCCAGCGCCTTGTGCTGTGGAACCGCAAATTCCGCGACCTGTTCAACTTCTCCGATGGCCGGCTGAAGCCCGGCATGTCCTATAGCGCCGTCGAACAGGCCGCCGCCCTGGCGATCAAGGCCGTCCACGGCGATACCGACGGCACCGAAACCTATGAGATCGAACTGGCAGACGGCCGCTGGCTGCACTATTCCGAGCGCGCTACCGCCGATGGCGGTCTGGTCAGCGTCGGCGCTGACATCACCGATCTCAAGCATCATGAGGCGGCCCTGACCGAGAATGAGGCGCAGCTCCGCAAGACCGTCGACGACGTCAAGCGCAGCCAGGCCCGCATCGCCGATCTGGCCAAGAAATATGAGGAAGAGAAAATCCGCGCCGAGGAAGCCAATCGTTCCAAGAGCGAATTCCTCGCCAATATGAGCCATGAGCTGCGCACGCCGCTGAACGCAATCAATGGCTTCTCGGAAATCATGTTGCGCGAAATGTTCGGTCCGATCGGCGATCAGCGCTATGTCGGCTATATGAAGGACATTCTCGGATCCGGCCAGCACCTGCTGGAATTGATCAATGATATCCTTGACATGTCGAAGATCGAAGCGGGCAAGATGCAGCTCCAGACCGAGCCGACCGATGCCGGCGATCTGGTCGAGCAATGCGTGCGCATCGTGCGCGGCCGCGCCGAGGAAAAACAATTGCGCCTGCACGCCGATGTCTCGGATCTGCCGGAGATCGAGGTCGATCCGCGCGCCTTCAAACAGGTGATGATCAACCTGGTGTCCAACGCCGTGAAATTCACGCCCGAGGGCGGACGCGTCACCATTCGCGGCTTCATGTCAGGCCTGGGGGTTGCCTTCCAGGTCTCCGATACGGGCATTGGCATTGCGGCCGATGACCTGCCACGGCTGGGACGTCCCTTCGAACAGATCGAGAGCCAGCATTCCAAGAGCCATCAGGGCTCCGGTCTTGGCCTGGCCCTGTCGAAATCCCTGATCGAACTGCATGGCGGCACGCTGTCGATCGATTCCCGGCTTGGCGAGGGCACCACGGTGAGCTTCGTGCTGCCGATCAGCCAGAACCAGCCGCTCGAAACCACCCCGGCGGCGGCCGATCTGGGCGGGATTGACGATCACGCATCGCGTTTCGACGAGGATGAGGATGAATTCGTCAGTTTGCCGATGGAAGCGCGGCTGACAGCCAATGAATAGGCGCCGGACCTGCTACCGGCCCGGCCCTTGATGCCGCCCTTCGTCGGGACGCGCCCTGTCACCGCGGCGCCGGCGCTCACGGAATGAGCCGCGTCTGCCGGCCTCCAGCGCCGCAGCACGCACTTCGGGATCCAGTCCAGCCATAACCTCGATCAGGGACGACTCCATCCGCGCTTCGAAGTCGAGGCGAATTTCGCGCACGCGCTGCAATGCGAGCTGGGCCGCTTCCGGATCGAAAGGGTCAGCGGCCAGCACCATATCCGCCTCACGCCGGGCCGCGAAAGCCTCGCGGCCAATTTCGCGCATGCTTTCCATATTTGCGCGCAATTGCTCGCTGGCCTGCTGGCGCTCGGCCTCCGGCAGGGCACCAAGGAAACCACGCACATCAAAGCCGGATGACATCGATCCGCCATGCGGTGGGGGTCCATCCATACGGGCAGATTCAGGATGCCCGCGCCAGGACGGACCGTCGGCGCTGCGGTGAGCGAGAAAGCCGATCAGGGCACCATTCAACAGGACGGAGACCAGCAGGGCTGCAATCCAGGGTGTGGGCGATCTCATGCGTCTCCTCCCAGCCAGTCCACCCAGTCCTCATCCAGACCCGTGAAGGCATCGGCATAATAAGTCTCGACCTCATCGGTCGGTGTGATCAGGGCACCGCTGGAAAAGCCGAGCAAGACACCCAGCACCAGGGCTGCCGCGGCGGCCATCGGCGCTTGCCAGTTCCACACGACAGGCACCGGGAGATCGCGCAGAATACGGCGCTGGAGCAGATCGCCCGGCTGGCGCCCGGCTGTTCCCAACAGCGTATCGAGCTCAGCCTCGGCAGCCAGAGCATCAGCCAATTGCTCGGGATGGCGCGCTGCAAAAGCCTCGGCCTGCGCGCGTTCGGCCGATGGCCAGCGTTGCGGATTGGCGCCATAGGCGCTCAGGATCTGGTGAAATCGCTCTTCTGTCATGGCTCTGTACCTGTCTGCGGTGGATGCGGGGCCCGATAGCCCGACATCAGGTCTGCGGCTTCCCCGATCAGGATGGATCGAAGATTGCGCCGCCCCCGCGCGAGCAGGGATTCAAGGGCTTCGACACTGACCGACAGGATGTCCGCCGCATCGATATTGCTCATTTCCTGGAAATGCACGAGCTCCATTGCCTGTCTTTGCCGCTCGGGCAATTCCTGCATCGCCTCGGCGACCCGGTTTTCGGTCTCGGCCCGCACAAGAATACCCTCCTGGTCCAGTCCCGGATCGCGGCGGTCCGGCAGGGTTTCCGGCAGGACTTCGCGATGCTTGCGGCGGCGATCATGGCAGAGATTGATCGCGATCCGGCTCATCCAGGTCGAGACCTGGGCGCGGCCCGGCTGCCAGTTCGCGGCGGCTTTCCAGACGCGAATAAAGGTTTCCTGGGCGACATCTTCCGCCGCGGCGGCATCATTGAGCATGCGGTGTGCGAGACCGACGATGCGCGGCAAACGCCGCCGCATCAACTCCGCGGCGGCGGCGCGATCACCATCGGCAATCCGCGCCATCAGCGCCTCGTCGGTCTCGTCAGGCCTCATGTCTGTCGCCATGTTGCGGGTGCGGAATACCTCCGGATCATTCGCGATCCGGGGTTCATTTGCCATTCCGCGCCCGTCAAACATGGCAAAGACACTAGTTACGCCACCAGCGACGGCGATCATGACGCGCGTCTGCGGCAGCGTCCAGCTCGGCCGGTGTGACGACGCCGTCACTATCCTGGTCAAGCCGGCTGAAACCAGCGCGTTCCATGCCGAGGAATTCGGCGCGGGAGATGCGCTCATCACCATCGGTGTCGGCACGGCGCAAGCCGTCCTCGCCTCTTGGCCCGCGATTACCGCGTCCACCACGTTCGGCACGGTCACCGCGTTCGGCACCATCACCCCGTTCACCACGATGGCCACGACGCATGGAACGAGCCTCCTCGCCTTCAGGCCGGTCAGCAGCGCGCGCCTCATGCATCGCCCGCATACGCTGGCGGATTGGCGACTGGTCGGCCGCATCGAGATAGCCATCGCCATTGCGATCCATCCACTCGAACATGTCAGACTGCAGGGCATCGACTTCTGCCTGCGTGACCGAGCCATCGCTATTGGCGTCGGCCAGACGCAGCATCATCGTACCGCCACGTTCGCCGTGACGACCGGGGCCGTCATGGCCACCGCGACCGGGTTGGGCATTGGCAGCTGCACCGGCCATGATCATGGCCGATCCGGCTAGCAGTATTGTGAGCATAGATTTTTTCATCGGAATAATCCTGTTTGTCAGCGTCCTCGCTTGCCCCTTCAACGCCGGGCGCAGGGGAATCCGTCGCGGATTTTTCACACCGCGCGCAGATAATGCTCAAACAATGCCCGCACCTTTTCACAGCGGGCCTCGAGAACGGCCCGCAGGGCGTCCAGATCCTCAACCCCGGCCATCGCAACCAGGCTGCGGGTGAAGCCGGCACTGGCGCCGGCCGGATCGAAACCTGTCCCGTGCGTGGCGCGCAGCAATTGCGCGATACCCAGATAGAGATGAACCGTATCGCTGAGAAAGACGGCGTCCTCGCCCGCCATCTCTCCGGACCCTGCCAGCGACGCCAGCGCCGCCGCCGTGGAATGATGGATCACCTGACCATCCGGTGCCGCGATCAGCTGCAGGGTCTGGACGATGAACTCAATATCCTGCAATCCGCCGACGCGGCTCTTGATATCCCATTCACTCTGGGCCGGGCGGGCGCCCTCGAGACGCTGGCGCATTTCGCGCGCGTCGGCCAGCACACGCTCGCGCGGCCGCGCCCGCGTCAGTGCTGCGTCAATGGCAGCGATCAGATCATCATTGACCCCGCCATCGCCGGCGATCACACGTGCCCGCGTCAGCGCCATCAATTCCCAGGTCCAGGCCTCGTCGAAATAATACTGGCCGAAGCGTGCCAACCGAACGGCAACTGGCCCGGCCTTGCCCGATGGCCGCAATTGCATGTCGACCTCATAGAGTTCGCCCTCCTCGGTCGGTGCAGACAGGGCGCTGATCAGACGCTGGGCGAAGCGTGAAAACCAGGTCTGGGCGGTCTCGTCGCCATCATACACAATCATCAGGTCGAGATCGGAATCGGCCGCCAGCTCGCGCCCGCCCAGCTTGCCCAGACCGAGCACGGCATAGCGGCCGGGCATAGCGCCGGAGCGCCGCGCCGTTTCGCGCTCGGCGGCCTGCGCCATGAATTCGATCGCCGCATCGGCGATCGAGGAATAGGCGGCACCGGCCGTCTGCGCGTCGGCCGCCCCGCGCACGATCTGGGTGCCAACCCGGAAACGCTCTTCGCGCACCAGACGCCGGGCCGCATTGAGCGCCCCTTCATAACTGTCACAGGCCGTCACCATCGCGCCGAGACGGTTTCTGAAATCATCCGGCGGGTCCTGGGCCAGCGGCACCGAAAACCGGTTGTCCAGCATGACATCAAGCATGTCGGGCCGGCGTGCCAGATCGGCCGCCATGCGCGGTGCGATAGTCAGAATCGAAATCAGGTCCGCCGCCAGGCCGGGCTCATTCATCAACAGGGAAAGTGGCTGCACACCCATGGGCAGGTTTTCATAAAAGGCCGCGAAGCGGACAAAGGCGGCATCGGGCTCGCCGGTCGCCGCCATGATATCGACCAGGCGCGGCGCGATCTGCGCCAGCAGCGTCCGGGCACGCGGGCTGCGCGTGGCGCGCACCTTGCCCCCGGCCCAGCCATTGAGCCGCTTCCAGACCTGGCCGGGATGCTGGAAACCGAGTTTTTCCAGCGTTGCCAGCGTGTCCGGGGTTGGCTCGACCCCGGTGAGGACCAGGGTGCCCGCCTGTGAGGAGAGCGAGGCATCATCCTCGAACTGGTCGGAGAAATGACCATGCACCCGGCGCAGCAGCGCCTCGACCTCGGCATCGAAGGCGGCGAGATCGCCATAGCCGGCCATTGCCGCGACATGGCGGCGATCGGCATCGCGCACGGGAAGGGTCTGGCTCGGTTCGTCCTGGCGCATCTGGATGCGGTGTTCCCAGGAACGCAAACTGCGATAATCCGCGCTCAGGGACTGCACGGTTGCGGCATCCACGACGCCGCGCGCCTCCAGCGCCGCAAGCGCCTTCAGGGTCGGCGAGATCCGCACGCTGGGATCGCGGCCACCAAACACCAATTGGGGCACCTGGGCGAAGAATTCGATCTCGCGGATGCCACCGCGCCCGAGCTTGAGATCATGCCCGGCGGGCTGGATTTCACCGCGACGCCCGACGGTCTGTATCTGGCGGGCGAGGCCGCGAATATCCTCGATCGCTGCGAAATCCAGCGCCCGGCGCCAGATGAAGGGCTGCATCTGGTCAAGATAGTCCTGCGCCGCCACCGCATCGCCGGCGCAATAGCGGGCCTTGATCCAGGCCGCCCGCTCCCAGGTCTGGCCGAAGGATTCATAATAATTCAGTGCCGCATCCGTCGACAGGATCACTGGGGTCGAACCCGGGTCCGGGCGCAGCCGCAGATCGGTGCGGAAGACATAGCCATCGGCGGTGACGTCCTGGAGCGTCCGCACGATGGCCTGCAGCAATCGCGGCAGGCGCTTGCGCGGCTCCTCGTCAGCCGGCATGCGCAGCGCGTCCGCATCAAACAAGGCGACCAGATCGATATCGGAAGAATAGTTGAGCTCGCCCGTGCCCATCTTGCCGAGGGCAAAGACGAAAAGGCCCGGCAGAGGATTGGCCGCATCCGCCACAGGCAAGGTCCGTCCGGCCGCCGCCGCGAAACGGACATGGCCCAGCAGGGCCGCCTGCATCGCCGCGTCGGCGAAGCGGCTGACGGCGGCGGTGACGTCACCGGCGTCCCAACGCCCGGCGAGATCGGCGAGCGCGACGAGCAAGTGCATATCTGCCTTGGCGCGCCTCAAGGCCATATCGAGGCTGGCGATATCGGGGGTTTCCGCCCCCGCGTCGATGACGTCGGCAATGGCCTGGTCCAGCCGGGCTTGCGGGCTCTGCTGCGTGCAGGCGGCCAGCCCTTCAGGTCGCCGCTGGGCCAGACGTCCCAAATAGGGTGCGGCGGCAAAAACACTGTCGAGAAAAAGCCGCGCCGGCCCGGTCGCAGCCTGCGCCGCTGCCGGCAGGCTGGCGAATATGTGATCGCACTGCCCGGCGCTGGACCCCGGCAAGGGTGGAAGCTGGTGATGAAGGAGTGGCAGCGCGTCAGACATGGGCTCAAACTGGCGTGATTGCCCGGCCGGGGGAAGCCCTATGCCTTGCTCTCTTTCGCGGCCGCGGGAAAGCTCAGCGAGGCCCGCAGGCCCGGCCCGTGCTCGCCATCAACGAGGCCGGGACCTTCCTCGATCCGGAACACCCCATTATGGATGTCGCTGATCGCCTGCACCAGCGACAGGCCGAGCCCCGACCCCGGCAGCGTGCGAGAATTATCGAGCCGGACGAAGCGCTGGACCACGCGCTCACGATCAGCCTCGGGCACGCCGGGGCCGGTATCGGTGACGGAAAACTCGATCAGGCCATCGGCAGTCTGGCGCAGGCGCAGTGCCACCGCGCCGCCGGAGGGTGTATATTTGACGGCATTGTCGAGCAGATTGGCGAGCGCCTGGGAGAGCAGTCCGCGATCCCCCATCATCCGCAGGCCCTGCTGGACTTCGCTGTCAAAGGACAGGCCCTCATCCTCGCAGACCGGCTGGTAGAGCTCGGCGAGGTCGATGGCGATTTCCGCCGGATCGAGCCGCGACATGGCACTGCGGCTCTCGCCCGCTTCCAGCCGTGAAAGGCTGAGAATGGCGTTGAAAATCCCGAGCAATTCATCGGTGTCGGCGACGGCACGTTCCAGCGCCTGCTCGCGCGCCTCGATATCACCATCCTCGCGCAGGGCCTCATCAAGCCGGTTGCGCATGCGCGTCAGCGGCGTGCGCAGATCATGGGCAATACTGTCGCCGGTATGGCGCATGCGATGCATCAGCGCCTCGACCCGGTCGAGCATGGCGTTGAAGTTTTCCGACAATTCGTCGAGCTCATCGCCGGTGAAATTGCGCGGGGCGCGGCGTTTGAGATCGCCGGCCTTGACGCTGCGGGCCACGGCATTGATGCCATCAAGCCGTCGCACAAAGCGTCGGCTGACGAAAATGCCGGCCGCCACGCCCAGGGCGAGCGCCAGCGCCGAGGCGGCCAAAATCGTATTGAGCATCCGGCCGACGAGGCGGTTTTCCTCATCGACATCGAGGCCGACAAACAATCGATAGCCGCTGGGCAATTCGATAATGCGGCCGCGCCCGGCCCGGTCATCCTTGTCGGTTTCGGTGGTGCCGCCAGCGGGGGGCCGCCGATAGGTGAATTGCAGACGCCCCTCATCATCGGGCTGAACATCGGGCAGACCCGACAGATTTCCTGACAGGGCACGCCCGGATGGGTGCACCAGCAAGTAGAGATAATCGGCACCCCCGCCGACGGTGCGCTGCAGGATATAGCGGTTGATGTCGCGAATGCCGCCGACCTGGAAGCGCGCTTCAAGCGCTTCCATTTCTTCATAGACCGCCTCGTCGGCACGGCGCATCATCATCCCGGCCGACGCCACATAGACGAAGGCGAGGATGACGAAACTCGACAGGGCGAACAGGCCAGCCGACAGGAGGGTCTGCCGGAAGGCCGTTGTTCTGAGAAAGGCGGCGCCGCGATTATTCACGGGCGATCATGCCTGCAAGCGATAGCCGGCCCCGCGCACCGTGTGCAGCAATGCACGCGGGAAGGGCTTGTCGATCTTGGAGCGCAGGCGCGAGATATGGACATCGATCACATTGGTCTGGGGGTCGAAATGATAGTCCCACACCTTCTCGAGCAACATGGTGCGTGTCACCACCTGGCCGGAATGCTTCATCAGGAATTCCAGCAGGCGGAATTCGCGCGGCTGCAGCAGGATTTCCTCCTCGCCGCGCACAACCTTGCGGGCGAGGAGATCCATTTCCAGATCGCCCACCACCAGCCGCGTCTTGACGGCGTCGGGGTCGCGGCGCCGGGCCAGGGCCTCGACGCGGGCGAGCAATTCGGCAAAGGCATAGGGCTTGACCAGATAGTCATCACCGCCGGCCTTCAGCCCCTCGACGCGATCATCGACCTCGCCGAGGGCTGACAGGATCAGCACCGGGGTGCGGATATTGTCGGCCCGCAGGGCGGCGACCATGGTCAACCCGTCCATGCGTGGCATCATCCGGTCGACGACGAGCACGTCGTATTCCGCAGCACGGGCCATTTCCAGCCCCTCTTCGCCATCGGGAGCGTGATCGGCCACATGGCCGGATTCACGCAGACCCTTGCGAATGTAATTCGCCGCTTCGCGGTCGTCTTCGACAATCAGGATACGCATGGACTGGTCCTTCCGGTTATTCGGCTTCGCCGAGCTGGAGCGCGATATAGCGCTGGCCAACCTGGGTCTCGACGAGCAGGAGGATCGCATTGCGATTGCCTGCCCGGGCCGCATTGATTGCGTCTCTCAGGGCTTCAGTCGTGCCGACAGCGCGGCCACCAGCCTCGAGAATGATATCGCCGCGCGACAGACCCTTGCGGGCCGCTTCACCGCCCGGTTCGAGGGTTTCGATCACCAGGCCAACCGTGCCGGCAGGCAGGCCGCGGCCGTCACGCACTTCATCGGTCAGTGGCGACAGGCTCATGCCGAATACATCGACGCTCGCCTCGGCCTGTTCCCGGCTTGGCAGCTGGTTCAGCGTCGTGTCATCGGGGCGTTCACCCAGTTCGACGCGCAATGTCCGCTCGCGGCCATCACGCAGGATGCGGAAACGCACCTCGGTGCCCGACGAGAACTCGCCAATGCGGCGGGTCAGATCGCGTGAATTCTCGACGCTGTTATCATTGACTTCCAGCACTACATCCTCGCGCTCGAAACCGGCCTGGTCAGCCGGGCCGCCCGCGACAACCGAGCTGATAATCGCACCGGTCGAGGCTTCAAGCCCCATCGCGCTGGCAATATCCTCGGTGACATTCTGGATGCCGACACCGAGCCAGCCGCGCGACACATGGCCGTTCTCGCGCAGGGCGGTCACGACGCGGGCCGCGACATCGGAGGGAATAGCGAAACCGATCCCGACACTGCCGCCGGTCGGCGAGAAGATCTGCGAATTCACCCCGACCACCTTGCCGTCGAGGCTGAAGGTCGGGCCGCCGGAATTGCCGCGATTGATCGGCGCGTCGATCTGCAGGAAATCATTATAGTTCGAATTGCCGATCTCGCGCCCGGTGGCCGAGATGATGCCGGCGGTCGCCGTGCCGCCGAGGCCAAAGGGATTGCCGACCGCGACGACCCAGTCGCCAACGCGGTAATGCGGCTCATCCTCGAGCGTGACGAAGGGAAATTCGATCTCTTCATCGACCTTGAGCAGGGCCAGATCGGTCTGCGGATCGAGCCCGATGACGCGGGCCGGATAGGTCTCGCCGCCGGCAGTGCCAATGGTGATCTCGGTGGCGCCGTCGACGACATGATTATTGGTGACCAGATAGCCATCGGCCGAAATGAAGAAGCCTGAACCGAGCGATTGGCGGGGCTGGGAAGGTTGCGGCGCCGCGCGGCCGCCGAACTGGCGTTCGAGCCATTCGCGCATTTGCGGCGGCATGTTTTCAAGGTCGACACCGGCGGCCACCTCTTCGGGCGTCGAGCTGGCCTGGATTGTCACGACAGCCGGGCTGACATGCTCGATCAGGTCGGCAAAGGACATCGGGGCGCCGGTTGGAATGGCCGCCGCGAAATTGGGCTCCGAGATTGCCTGCATCGCATGCGCCGGAGCGATGGACTGATTGAGCAGGGAACCGGCAGCGAGTGCGGCAAGGACCAGAACGGAAACCCCGCCAAGACGACGGATTTTGGAAACTGACAACATGGGTAAGACAGACCTTTCTTGTTCGAGCCGGGGCCAGATTAAGCAGGAAGGATCTGTCGCCGGCGTTTCCCAAACATTACAATAACATTACAACCGGTAACTAACCCGTCATGTTTCAGCGGACCCGTTTTCCTCACGCGTCTGCACCAAAACCGGCCCGTGCAATGTCCGGTGGACGGGGCATTTGTCGGCGATTTCCAGCAGGCGCTGGCGCTGGGCCGCGTCGAGATCTCCCTCAAGGCGGATGGCGCGATCAAAGATATCGATCTTGCCCTCATGGCCCTCGGCTTCGCCCTTGCGGTGGCGCACCGTGACCGTGACACGGTCGAGCGGCAGGGATTTGCGCGTCGCATACATGCGCAGCGTGATCGAGGTACAACTGCCCAGCGCGGCATTGAGGAAGCCATAGGGGCCCGGGCCGCGGTCACCGCCACCGAGATCGGCCGGTTCGTCGGCGATCATGACATGCTTGCCGATGACGACGTGATTGGCATAGGGCCCCTGCCCGGTTTCACGCACCACGACCGAGCCCTCCTCGGCCGGGGCCGGCGGTGCGGCGCGATCATCCCCGGCGGTCTGGTCCGCGCCGATATAGCGCTGCGACCAGGCGGCAATCACATCAGCCGCATGGCGGGCATCGTCCGGATCGCCGAGCAGGTGATCGGCGCCGTCGAGGTCGAGATAGCTGCGCGAATGCCGCGCGGCCCGGAAGAGTCGCGTCGCATTCTCGACGCCGACGATATTGTCGGTCGGAGAGTGCGCGATCAGCAGGGCGGGCTTGAGCGCGGCGACGGCATCTTCCAGTGAGTGGCCCTCGATATCCTCGAGGAATTGCTTGCGGATACAGAAGGGACGTCCGCCCAGCATCACCTCAGCCGCGCCTTTGGCTTCGATCTCGGCAATGTCGGGGTGGAAGGCCTGGCGCACATGCGAGGCATCGGCCGGTGCCCCCAGCGTGGCGATCGCGCGCACCGAGGGCAGATGTCTCGCCGCCGCGATCACCGCCGCGCCGCCAAGGCTGTGCCCGACCATCAGGGCCGGCGCTTCATAGCGCCCGGCGAGAAATTCGCCGGCCTTCACCAGGTCCTGGATATTGGAGGAAAAATTGGTGTTGGCGAAATCACCCTCGGACTGTCCCAGCCCGGTGAAGTCGAATCGCAGCACGGCAAAGCCGGCCTGCGCCAGGCGGCGCGAAATCCGGCTGGCGGCGTGGATGTCCTTGGAGCAGGAGAAGCAATGCGCAAACAGGGCATAGGCGCGCGGCGTCCCGTCGGGGGTTTCCAGCCGGGCGGCAAGGCTCTCACCAAGGGCTCCTGGAAATTCAACGCGTTCAGATCTGGCCATGCATTTCTCCCTGTCTTGTGAACAGAGATAGGGGCCGCGAGCGGCAACGCCAAACCTATTGCTGTGGCGGAGCAGTCACGTCTTCTTGATCCGCCGCCCTGGCGGCCTCATCGCCCTGCCAAACGCCCGCCTCGCGCAAGGCTTCGGCGACTTCCGGCGGCATATAGGTCTCATCATGCTTGGCCAGCACGGTCTCGGCCTGGAAGACACCATCAGGGCGGAACCGGCCTTCGGCAATCACGCCCTGACCTTCGCGGAACAGGTCGGGCAATATGCCGCGATAGGTCACATTGACGGTCTCGACCCGGTCGGTGATGGCAAATGCGGCCGCGCTATCGGCGCCGGACGTGTCGATCGAATCCTCCAGCACCAGACCACCAACCCGGACCCGCTCGCCGGCCGCCGGTGGCGCCGCGGCGACTTCGCTCGGGCTGTAGAAGAAGACCACCGCATCGCGCAGCGCAAACAGGCCCAGCGCCACAGCCGCGACCAGTACGAGCGCGGACAGCGCGATTGTAGCCAGGCGGCGATTGCGATGACGCATCAAAATGGGCTCCGGCGGCGAAAGACAAGGGAGAGATTATTGGCCGGCATCTCATGGCGTTCCGGCGCATCCCAGCCGGCCGCGCCGAACAGGGCCTCGACATCGGCGCGCGCGCGCACACCCCATGAAGAATTGCGCGATTTGAGCGAGCGGTCGAAATCGAGATTGGACGGCGCCGTCTCCGCTCCCTCCAGATAGGGTCCGTAGAGATAGACCAGCCCGCCATCGGCAATCAAAGTCTGACTTGCCGCCGCAATCGCCTCGGCCACAGCCCAGGGCGCGATATGGATCACATTCAGGCAGACCAGGGCATCAAAGCCCTCCAGCTTCGCAGCCCAGCCCGGACGGGTCAGGTCGAGATCGAGGGAGGGGCGCATATTCGGCGCTGCCTCGGCGGCCCAGGCATTCTGGCTGGCGCGGGACGCGGCATCGGGGTCGCTCGGCTGCCAGTCGATATCCGGCCGACGCTGACAGACCGACACCGCATGCTCACCCGTCCCCGACCCGATCTCCAGCACGCGGGCCGATGGCGGCAGCAAGCCGGCCAGCAAATCGCCGATCGCGTCGCGATTGCGCGCGGCGCTGGGCGAGAACAGCCGTGCCGCTTGAGACTGGCGCGCTTCGAGCGCGATCTCGGGTGGAGAAGTGTCGGTCATGAAGGCGAATTAGGGGTGCCGGGTGAAGATGGCAAGCCTGGCTTGCGCACCGGGACGCTATGCCGCGGCGGCAATACCGCGCCGGCGCAGCAATCCAGCCGATTCCGTACTGCCGGCGGCATCGAGCAGATTGGCAACAATGGCCAGGCATTCCTCGGCGCTGACACGGGCCTGCCCCGAACTGTCGGCGACCAGATCCACCAGCATCTTGCCGGCCTCCTGCATGCGCCGCTCGGCCTGCTCATAGATTCGCTTCTGTGCACTCGCGATCGCCGCCGCATTGGCGTGCTCACGCGCGCGAAAGAGGAAGTACAACAATCCGGTGGCACGCTCGATCGCTGCCGTCGGCGGCAATTGCGCCGGGATAATACGGCCACTGCGGCCGCGACGCGGTTCGGGCAATCCGGTGTCGAGCGCCAGCGGCACTTTTTCCATCACCTTCTCGACATTGGTCGAGGCCTCGGCGCGCAGGCCGAACAGGGAACGGCCCCAGCGGCCATCCTTGCGGATGCCGAATTCCTGTACCATGCCGGTTGAATAGCCGACATAGCGCTCAAATGTCTCGAAATAGTCTTGTGCCTCGGCCATGTTGGCAGGCGGATGTTTCAGTTTTCCGGCGTAGAAACCGGTATCGGCAAGGACGGTATCGCCGATCGCCGCCAGCTCGGTCTTGGAGACAACAAGATCATCGCCGCGCCGTCCGATCTTCTCGACGACGCGGAAGATCTGCCAGGGCGAGGTCAGCCGTCCCATGACCAGCAATAGCAGCCAGACGGCGGATTCCGGAGCCTCAGCCAATAATTGCTCATGCTGTGCCCGCACCAGTTCGCAAAGCTCCGGATCAAAATCATCAACGACGGCGGGAATATCCACCATCGCCGCGGCAATGCGTTCGTTGAATTTGAGCAGATCGACCGCGTCGTGCAGCATGGAGCGGCAATCGGGGCCGAACCGCTTGTCCAGCGCCGTCATATCCTTGGGGACGCGATCCGCCCGCGCCACCGCCTCGGCCAGGGCCGCCGCAGCATCGCACCGGTAATCATTCCAGACCGGATCGCTGCCGGGCTTGCGGCACTTGCGCACTTCCTCGACCAGTTCCTTGGCGATCTGCCGGCCAAGCCAGCCCCATATCTTGCTGAGATTGTCCGGGCTGAAGCGGTATTTCGACGGCGGCACCGAATTCGGCTCGGCGGTCAGCGCGCGCAGGGGTTCAAACAGGTAAGCCTTGGCAAGATCGCCGGCCGGCTCCCCCATGAGGGCTTCAAGCTCGTTGAAAACATCGAGCAGGCCCTGGGATTCCGGATCCGCCGCCGCAGCGGCCTGCGCCGCCCCATACAAGCCGGTACGCACCCGTGGCGGCATGCTGCGCCAGAGCGCCTCCAGTTTGATTCGTTTTCCCGGCGAAAGGAGAGCCATTCGACAATACAGACCATGGTTAATGAGGCCGAGTATTCAACAGTTCAGGTTAACGCCGCTTTAGCGTGCCGTGGCAGGCAAAGTCAGACGCACGCAGAGGCCGCCAAGACTGGACCGAGACAGAATAACCTCGCCATCATAAGCCTTTGCGAGATCCGAAACGATTGCGAGACCCAGGCCGGATCCGGGTGCTTTTTCGTCGAGCCTCACCCCACGTTGTAGCGCGCTCTCGCAACCAGCCGCGTCGAGGCCGGGTCCGTCGTCTTCGATGAGGAGTTCGAGCCCGCGTTCGCCGCCCTGGCGCGCGGTGACCAGGACGCGCGATTCGGCCCACTTGCCGGCATTATCCATCAGATTCCCGACCATTTCCTCAAGGTCCTGGCGTTCGCCCCGGAAAAACAGACCGTCAGCCAGTGCCGTATCGATTGCAATGCCACGCCGGGCGTAGATTTTGGTCAGGGTGCGGGCGAGGTCGCTGACGGTGGAGCTGACTTCCGTGCGGGCACCGATCGCCTTGGCATGCGCCGCCGCGCGGGCCCGCCGCAAATGATGATCGACCTGTTCGGCCATGATGGCGGTCTGCCGCCCGACCAGATCGCCAAAATCATCACCCGCCTCGCGCGCTTCATTGGTCAGGACGGCAATCGGGGTTTTCAGGGCATGCGCCAGATTGCCGACATGGGTGCGTGATCGCTCGACCAGCTCGCGCGAATGATCGAGCATGGCATTGAGCTCATCGGCCAGCGGTTGCAGCTCGGTGGGAAACTGGCCATCGACGCGTTCGCTACGCCCTTCGCGGACATCGGCGACACTATTGCGCATGCGCAAGACCGGCGCGAGACCGATCCGGACCTGGAAGAAGACGCCGGCCGCGATCGCGGCCGCGAATCCGAGCAGCAGCACGGCCGAGGTAATGGCGAAATTGCGGACATCGCGATCAGCAGGCCGCCTGTCCTCGCCAGCCATCATGATCACGACACCCTCGCGGTCCGGCAGGAGCACGGCCTGGGCAACCACGCGCAAGGGTTCGCCGGCAGGCCCCTTGGCACGCCCGGTGACAATCTGTCCCGGAGAAGCCTGGGCCCGGTTGCGCAAGCCCTGCGAGGCCGCAAGCGTTTCGTCCCACAAGGAGCGTGAGACGATGAGTATGCTGTCCTCGCCACTCTGCGCGGCATCAACGATTTGCCAGTAGCGGCCGGAGAAGACGCGGCCATAGGCGGGATCGGACGGGCGCCGTGCCAGCGCCACCGCGCCATCCGCATTGGTCTCCGCCGCCGCCACCAGGGCGCCGACGATACTGGTCAGACGATCGTCCAGTGTGCGGATGACAGAGCGCTGGTACAGCGTGCTCAATGCGATCGCGCCAACCAGCAGCAATGCCAGCGCCCAGGCCGCCGCGCCGGCAAACAGCCGGAAGGCAAGGGAGACGCGCGAGGTCACGAGACGGGTGGGGTCACCGGTTCGACCAGGCGGTAACCGAGACCACGAACCGTTTCGATCCGGTCCTGGCCGATTTTCTTGCGCAGGCGTCCGACAAAGACCTCGATCGTATTGCTGTCGCGGTCAAAATCCTGGTCATAGATATGCTCGACCAGTTCGGTGCGCGAGATGACGCGATCCTGGTGATGGGCGAGATAGCTCAGCATGCGGAATTCATGTGAGGTCACCTTCACCGGGCTGCCCTCGATGAAGACACGCGCGCCGCGCGTATCGATCGACAGGCCACCGCATTCAATCGTCGAGGTCGAATGACCGGCCGCGCGCCGCGTCAGCGCCCGCAGCCGCGCCAGCAATTCCTCGGTATGGAAAGGCTTGGTCAGATAATCATCGGCACCGGCGTCGAAGCCGGCGACCTTTTCACTCCAGCGATCGCGCGCCGTGAGAATCAGGACCGGAAAATCGCGGCCATCATTGCGCCAGCGTTCCAGAACGCTCACGCCGTCCAGCTTGGGCAGGCCAAGGTCGAGCACGACGACATCATAAGGCTCGGTATCGCCGAGGAAATGACCATCCTCGCCATCGAGCGCGGTATCCACCGCATAACCGGTATCCTCGAGCGCCCGGCAGAGCTGGCGATTGAGATCCGGATCGTCTTCAATAATCAGAGCGCGCATGATTTTTCCTATCGTTCCGACAGTATATTGCCCGTGCGGGCATCTGCCACCACATCAATCCGGCGGCCGTCGGCGGTCAGTATCTTGACGATATAGCGCGGCTGGCTGCCACGCACGAGTTCGGCGTCAAGCACTTCCGCGTCGGGGTAGAGCCGCCGCACTTCACCGATCACACGGATCGCCGGCACCAGATTGCCCTGCTCGCGCTGAACGCGGGCCTCGCCCGGCGTATAGCGGTCTCGCATATCGCGGCCCTGGGTCCATTCCAGACTTTCGGCCTCGGCCTGCGTTACAGCCGGCACGCCGAGGGCGGTGAAGGCTGCAGCAATTATGATCAGTGTTCTCAACATGGCACTCTATGTGACGCAGCCGCCCTGAACCCGGGCTGAACGACTGCCTTATCCTGCACTCATCTTCGAACTACAGGCCCTTGCGAGGATCATAGCCCGAAGCCGGGCGCCAGGTCTGCAAAAACGTCCGCAGCGCCTCGTCCTGTTGTGGCAGCGCCACCACGAGCCGGACAATCTGGTCGCCCCGCTTGCCCTTGCCGCTGGCAAAACCCTTGCCGCGCAATCGCAGCAGGCTGCCGCTGCTCGAGCCCGGCGGCACTTGCAGCACGACCGGTCCGTCAATCGTCGGCACGCGGACCTTGGCGCCCAGCACCGCTTCGGTCAGTGTCACCGGCAATTCCAGCCTGACATCATCGCCATCGCGCGAAAAATGCCGGTGATCGGCGATCCTGATCTCGATCAGCGCATCGCCCGCCTGGCCGCCGCCCGGCGGGGTCTGGCCCTGACCGCGCAGCCGCAACACCTGACCGTCAGCGGCGCCGGAGGGCACCGCGACCTCGACCGCCCGGCCGCCGGGCAGCGTCACGCGGTGCTTGCCGCCGCTGGCCGCAGCGAGGAAATCAATCGTCAGGGTCTGGCGCACATCGGCTCCCTTGCGCGGTGCTTCGCGGGCCTGGGCACCGAAATCGGTGAACAGGTCGGAGAAAATATCGTCGAAACCGCGATTATTCTGCCGCGTCTGGCGAAAGTTGAACGGTCCGCCTGCCCCGGCACCCATGCCCTGGCCCGCGCCCATGCCATGACCGAAACCGGCGCGCTGGCCGGCATCATATTCGGCCCGCTTTTTCGGGTCGGACAGGAGTTTGAAAGCCTGGGAGACGTTCTTGAAACGCTCTTCGGCCGCCTTGTTGTCAGGATTGGCATCAGGGTGCAGCGCCTTGGCCAGCTTGCGATAGGCCTTGCGGATTTCGTCCGCCGTCGCCGTCTTCGCCACACCAAGGATTTTATAAGGATCGTCCATGCCCACGCCATCAGCTCATATCAGGCTTCATGTAAGGGGCTTTGCCGCAGATCGCAAAGCCCGGCTCACAGGGGCAGGCTGCGGGCTGCCCAGCGCCCTGGCCCGGTCCGGGACGAGATTTGCGCCAGACGCAAGTCGAGCGCCGCCGGCAGGCCGCCCAGCAGCGCCGCCAGCTCCGTCTCACTGATCGACCATTGCGGTTCTGCCGTCTCGACACTCAACACGGCAGCATCGTCCAGCAGCACCTCCAGCCGGTAGGCCTGGGCGGTCTCGCCGAGCGGCACATCGGCGGCGCGCCAGTCATCGCCGCCCACCCGTGTGCGCCGCACCCAGCTCACCGTCACCATGCCGCCGGCGCGACGGACCCGTACATGGACCGGGGCCAATGGCCACAGATCATATTGCTCGCCGGTCACATCGAGGACGCCAGCCTGGGCATGCTCAGCGCCCAGGCCCGCCGCGACGGCGCGGAGCTCGAGCGCAATACCATATTCATGTTCAAGCAGTGGCAGCACACTCAGCGCCTCGTCCAGCACGACACAGACGGCACCGGCCAGCGCCCCGTCCGAAGCGGTTCCGCCCTGCCCGCGCAGGAATCCGGACAGGCGATAGCGGCCCGCCCCGGTCAGCTCGGCGCCGGCAAATTGCACGATCTCCCAGGCGTCATCGCCCTGCGAGACCGCCATCCGGTTGGCACCATTGAGCACGGCCTCACGCGTCAGGCTCGCCAGCTCGCCGCCGGCCAGTTCGATCTCGACGTTCGCCGCCTCATCCCAATAGCCCACCGGTCCCGGCGCCAGATCACCAAGCAGCACGCCGATCCGCGCCGGCTGCCGCAATCGGCACCGCCCTTCCCATCCGCCCTCACCGCTCCCGGCGAAGACATCGAGCGCGCCCGGCCAGGGATCGGCAAAGCCGGCGAGCAAGACACCACCGCGCGGGCCGGCTTCGCGCCCATCGAGCGGCAGGTCGAGCGCGATCAATTGCGGCCGGGCCGGCGGCGGCAGGGGTGCACCAGCCCCGGCGGTCGAGCCCTGCCAGACCCCGGCGCGAAGCCGCGGCGGTCTCAGTCCGGCCTGGCGCACAGCGCCGCCATCAAGGGTTTCGGCCCGCCACAGCGCGCCATCCAGCCTCACCCCGTCACCGGCCTCCAATGCCAGGGCCGAGGGCGGCAGATGCAGGGCCAGCCGGGCCGGACGCGCCTCGTGCTCCGCCAGTGCCTGCGCACACCAGCTCCGGGCCAGATGCGGGTCCGCCAGCAATGGCGCCGACAGGGCCTCCGCCCGCACCGTCTCGAACAGGCCACGCGCAACCGCATGGCCGGGCCGGTAATCGGCGGTATCATCAATGAAATCGAGACTGAGCTCGCGCGGCATGTCGAAGACTGACGGGTCGAGCCGCTCGGTCGCCGGGCCGTGTTCGGGTTGCACTGACTCGGCCAGGACAAGCTGTGCCATTGCGGCGCCGGCGGAGGCAAAGCACAGCGCCGAGGCGCGCGGCAGGGCATCAATCCCGAGCACGCCGATCAGCGGTTCCAGCGCCGCGCGCGCCGTCACCGCTTGCGCCACGACATAGCCGGAGACCAGGTCATCAACGGCCGAAACATCAAACGTGTCCAGCCCGGCATCCGCGCAAATCTCCGCGATAATGGCGGCCACGGGCACCTGCCCGGCCCGCCCGTTGAGCCAATGCCCCAGCGTCCAGTTGGCGCCATCGGACCAGACCTCGCTGCGGGCGGGAAAGTCCGGCCAGGGCCGCGCATCCCAGGCCCAGACATGGATGCGACCGGTCGCCACCATCGGCGCGTGATAGATGGAGGAGACCGGATTGGCCGCCGCACCGCCGCTCCAGTGCGCCAGCATGGCTTCCAGATAGCGCCGCTGCACCAGGTCATCCCGCGCGCCACCGGAAAACCAGGGCAAATGGCTCTCCGAGCTTTTCGGATCAACAAACACATTGGGCTGATTGGCGCCTTTGTCGACGGCGGGACAGCCCACCTCGGTCAGCCAGACTGGCTTGGACCCGGGCACCCAGCCGGTCGGGCTCGCCGAGCGTACACCGCCCGGCCGGTCGTGATGCGGCTCGCTCCACCAGCTGACCAGATCCTTGTAGCGCCAGATCCAGTCCTCGCCATGGGCACCGTCGACAATCGGCGTCCGGATCTGGGCCTCACGATCCGCTTCGCTGGCGTAATACCAGTCAAAGCCCTCGCCAGCCGCCATATTGGAGGCGATGTAATCGCGGTCATGCGGACCGGAAGCGAGCGCGGCATCGAGATGCTCCTCGCCATCGCGCCAGTCAGACAGCGGCACATACCAGTCGATCGCCACCGCATCGATATTGGCATCGCTCCACAGCGGATCGAGATGGAAAAGCTTCGCCCCGCCGCCGGGCTGATGGCCGGAATACTCGGTCCAGTCGGCGGCATAGGAGATTTGCGTCGACGGTCCGAGCAGGGCCCGCGCCTCACCGGCCAGTGTCCGCAATGCCGTCACGGCGGGATAGCTGCCGCCCGCCCCGCGCACAATGGTCAGCGCCGCCATTTCCGAGCCGATCAGGAAACCATCGACCCCGCCGGCAGCCTGGGCCAGGGCGGCGCAATGCAGGATGAAACGGTTGAGCCCCCATTCGGCCGCACCGGAATAGCTCACCGTCCCGCCGGAGACGGCATAATCGCCCGCCGACGCCATGCCGAAGAAATTCGCGAGCTGCGCCTCGGCAGCGGCACTCTCATCGACTGTGCCGCCCATGCCCGGCGCCGGGTGGCAGGTGATGCGCCCGCGCCAGGGAAAGACGGCCTGCCCGTCTCCGCCCCAGGGATCGGGCAGGCCATTGCCGGCGGGGATGTCCATCAGAATGAAAGGATAGAGCGTGACGGAAAAACCGCGCGCCTTGAGCTCGGTGATGGCGGCGATGATGCTGCTATCGTCGGGTGTGCCGCCATAAACGGGCCGGCCATCCAGCGTGCTCACCATCCAGGCCGAGGCGCGATCCTCGCCCGCCACCGACCAGACCAGCGGCCGCGTGACCTTGTCACGCGTCTCGACGCCGGGGCGGATCTGGCAGACGCCGCAGCGCAGATCATCGCCAAACCAGGACACCACCAGCTGCACCGAACGGCAATTGGGCAGATCGCGTTCCAGATCGTCGATCGCCGCGATAAAGTCAGAAACGCCGCGGCCATTATTGCGGTTCTCCGCCGTCTCGCGCCCCGGCCCGAGCACGCGCATCACCGCCTCGGGCGCATAGGCAAATTCGCCCGAACCGGGGATGAGATTGACGCCTTCAACGCGGTCCTCCAGCTGCACGCCATCGCGCAGCGGGCGGAAGATCTCGAAGGAAAAATTGGGGATGCGATGGCCGAATTCATCCAGCGGCAAATCCTCGAACACGACATAGGCCGTGCCGCGAAAGGCCGGCGCCGCGCCGCCCTCAATGGTCTCGATCAGGGCGTCGGGCAGCTGATCCTCGCGGCCGGTATGGACCCGCATCGCCAGACCGGAGGTGTCGAGCAGCGCGCCATTGGCCCAGACGCGGCCGATCCCGGCAATCTCGCCTTCGCACAGCCCGACCGCGAAACTGATCGAATAGCTGTAATCGACCTGGCTCGGCCCGCCGCCCTTGCCGCCGCTCGAGGTCTTGACGGCGTGTTCCAGATAGCGCGAGGCCCAGATCACCTGGCCGGCGATGCGCGCCCGGCCCCAGATGCGCGCCATTGCTGCGCCATCACTCGAGGTCTGGACGGGGATTTCCGGCAGGCGCGGACCCTCGCGGCGCGGCCCGCCAATCAGCGCATTGACCGCGATAGTCGCCGCCGCATTGGCCAGCGCCGGCCCGGCCGCCTGCAGGGCTGACAGCCCGGCGCGCCCGGCCGTCATCACTAGCTGTGCCATCAGCGAGCCCTTTCAGGGAAGGCGAAGGCCGCCACCAGCCGCCGCTGCCACCAATGCGACAGCGCGGTCTCGGCAACGCTGCGGCCCCAATAGGCGTGGATGATGCCGGTCGGTCCCGAAACGATGGCGCAATGCTTGGCCGGGCCTTTCAGCTCGGGCCGGAAGAGCAGGACATCGCCCGGTTTGACATTGCGGATATCAATCTCGACCAGATGCCGCTGCGCCGCCTCGAGCAGGCTCTCGCCGCCATGGCGCTCGGCCCAGTCGGGCGTGTAGGCGGGCGGCGTTTCCGGCTCATCGCCATAGAGCGAACGCCAGATACCGCGCACCAGGCCGAGGCAATCACACCCCGCCCCCAGGCAACTGCCCTGATGGCGATAGGGCGTGCCGATCCAGCGCCGCGCCTCGACGAGGACGCGGCTACGCAAATTCATTGTCCGTTTCATGAGATCAGTCCTCTCGACCCGCCATCGCGGATCGTTTCGCTGGCGGCCGAGGCCTGCAGCAAATCATTGCCGACCATGTGCGGAAAGCCGCGGAAATTGACGGTATTGGCGAAGCGGTTACGGCAGGTGGCGAAACGCTGATCGCAGCCGATTGCGAAGTCGGGATGCTCCGGCGAAACGCCGCACCGCGCATCGCCCAGCTGCGCATCACAGCGCCGCGTGAAGACACGGCCGGTGACCCGCTCCAGCCGGTGGGCCAGGCCGAGCAGCTCGGCCTCGAAGCCCCCGTCAAGCCGGCGGACCTCGCCCAGCTCGCCGGTCGAAACCAGCACCCGCAATTCCGGATCCGACCAGTCCACCCGCCAGCATTCCACCCGCGCGCCGCCCCAGAGCCCCGCCGCCAGGTCCGCCTCGGTCAGCACCTCGCTGTCGAGCGCGCCGGCAAGATCGCCCTGCGACGGTGCCAGCCCCGGCGTCGCCTCCATATCGGCGCCGCCAAAACCGCTGCCGGCGCGATAGATCAACCCGTCAAATTCGAGATCGCGGTCATGATCGGTGAAGCCGAATTGGGCGTCGTCCGTACGGGTCACGCGCCAGCACCAGGCATGGGTCGTCACGCCGGCATCGAGCGATGCCTGCATCGCCGGGGGGATGGAGAGCATGGGGGAAAGCTTTCAGGGCAAATACCCTTGTCATCCCGGATGGATGCCCGGACGCGGCAGCGATCCGGGCGCAAGTCCGGGACCCAGACCCGGCATCGCTGGCCCAGCTTTGTGAAGGGCAAATCCCCCCACGCTGCTGGCGCATTTGGCGTCGGGCGTCTGGGTCCCTGACCTGCGGCCCGATCAAGTCGGGCCATCCGTCAGGGATGACAAGAATTTGGTTTTGTTGGAGAAACTTCTGTAGAGAGAACGCGGGGCGTCAGAGCTTCAATTCCACCAGCGGCACGCTTGGCGCTTCACCAGCGCCAACCGCGTCGAGCGCGATATCGAGCTGATCGGTGTCGAGGCGAACGGGGCAATCGAAAGCGAAACCGGCGGTGATTGCGGCGCCATCGGCGGGCGGAGCCGCGAAGCTCACCTGGCCGGTGGTGTGATCAATGGAGACTGCGGCCTCGACGCCATCGACGGCCACCACAACCGTGCCTTCGACCGGCTTGGCAATGGTGCGCGCCCAGCTCTCGGCGCCGCTGGCATAGGTCTTCACCAGCTGGAACGCCGTCGTCACGCCATCGCCGGTGCCGATCAGCTGGTCGAGCATGGAGGGCACAGCCGAGGGCGCGCAGGAGCGGTTATCGATCGGGTCGCGGAAGCGAAAGCCGTGCAGACGGCCGCGGCGTGCCTCGAAGAAGGCGATCAGGGTGTTGAGATCGTCGAGCGATTTGACGCCCGGGCCGGCATCCCAGCGGCGCAAACTGTCGGCCCAGGGCGAATTGCGCTCCTCGCGGCCGGAGATGAGGGTGACGATTTCGGTGCGCCTTTGCGGGCCGCCAACGGCGCCGATCGCGACGGCGAAGGGAAAGCGGATGTTGTGAAAATCACTCATAGATAACGGCTCCCTTTGGCGACGGCGCGGGCCAGGGCGCGGGAGATCCGTGCCTGCGATTGTTCGACGGCGCGGGCATCCGCGCCCGGCCCCAGCGCCAGATTGACGGTGATGTTGGGCCCGGCGGCGGCGGCGATGGAACCGGCACCGGGCGGCACGAAGAGCTCCGGTCCGCGCTCGCCGACGAGATAGGCGCCGCCGGGGGTGACCGGCCCGCCCTCGGCGCGGGCGCCGAACAGCGGCAGGCCGGAGAGCACGGAATTGATCGCGCCGGAGAGCGGTTTTTCGATCAATTGCTCCGCCGCCAGCCGCGCCAGATCGCGCAATATGCTTTCGGTCAGGCGCGAGAACGACGTCTCGCCGGAGCTGGCGGCGCGCTGAAAGGCGCGCTCAATGCTGTCGCCGGTGCGCTCGAAGGCCGCCTCGATCGCCTGGCTGGCGCGCGCGGCAGGGCCATCAGCGAGCGCGTCCAGGGCTTCGCCGGCGCTTTCGGTCTGGTCAGTGAAATCGGTCATGGGGTTTTGTCCGGATAATCGGCCATCAGGATTTGCAGCGCCGCGCGGCTCAACGGCCGCGCATCATGGGCGCCTGCCAGGGCGCGCCATTCGATCAGGCTGAGGCGCCAGAATTCGCGCGGGGCGATGCCAAGCCGCGCTGCCAGACGCAGGGCGGCGTGCCAGTCGGGCCGGCTCATAACGCCGTCTCGAAACAGCTCGAGATCGCCGCGGCCGCCGCCAGCGGATCTAGCGGTGCCGCACGCAGTTCGGCCTCGGTGATGGTCGAACCGCCGCCGCGCAGCAGCACGCCCAGCACGGTGACGAGATTGCGGGCATCGACCCTCACCCCGTCCTCGAACAACGCCTCGATCTCGGCCAGGGCGCCGAGCGTCAGGCATAATGTGTGCGTCACCCCGCCGATCTCCAGCGTGGTTTCGCCGCGAGCGCGATTGGCCATCAGATCGCTCCAAAGCTCAGCGCGCCCGCCGAAGCCAGCGTCATCGACCAGGCCGCCTCGCCATCATGGCGTCCGGAATAATCCAGCGCCGCGACGAGAAACGCGCCCTCGATCACCCCGAAATCCGGGATCACGATCTGCCAGTCCCGCGCCGCCTGGTCGAAAAAGGCCTGGCGCACCGCCGCGTCGCTGGCCGCATCGACAAACACGCCGGCACCGGAGACCGAACAGGTCTTCACCCCCGCCCCGGCCAGCAATTCGCGCCAGCCCTCCGGACTGTCCGCCGTGGTGACATCGATGCTGCGGGCATTGAGCGAAATGGTCTTCATGCGCAGGCCGGCCGCCGCCGCAAAGCTCTGCGGGTCGCCGCCATCGCCGATCTTGAGGAGTATGTCCTTGCCGGACTGGATGGTCATGGAGTGGTCCTCCGGTTTTCTGTTTCGAGTTCAAAAAACAACAAGCACCTCTTCCCCCGGCCTTGTGCCGGGGCCTGCCGGAGCCAGGAGAGCAATCACCGCCCTCCGGCAGACCCCGGAATTCGCTGCGCTCCTCCGGGGGAAAGTGTTGTGTGGATTTGGCGTGCGGCCTCACCCGGCCCCCGCCACAAAAAAACCGCCCCGAAAGGCGGCTGATCATTCAATCTTGTCGGCGCGCGCGGTCAGAGCAGACCCTGCTCCTCCTCGGTCGCCCAGCGCCGCACCAGGCTTTCATACTCGATGAACAGACGCGGCAGACGGTCACGCTTGCGCTTGGCGCGAATGTATTCGGCAAAATCCATCCAGTCGAGAATATAGCTCTTGCGCCACCAGCTCTTGATCATCTGCTCGTCGAGCGCGTGGCGTTTCACGCCGATCGCCGTCGCCTCATAATAATTGAACACCTTCTTGATCACGTCGGCCGGCCGGACCTTGCGCTCGCCGACCTTCACTGGCTTGGCCGCTTCTACCGTATCGGTATCAAGAGGCTGTTTGTCGTTTGAGGCTTGCAGCTCGCGCCTGACAACGCGGAATTCCTCGAACATCTGGATCAGATCGCCATCGCGCGTCTGCACGGCGATGTGCTGGAAGGAATTGGCCAGTCTCGCGGCGCGGTAGGAAAGACGGTAACCGTACAAGGCAGCAAAGAAGGAGACGATGAGGACTTCCAGCACCATGACATCGTAGCGGGCACTTCCCAGCTCACCCCAATATTTGGCGGTCAGGATCGTGCCGGCGACACTGAGCATGAGCAGCCAGCCCATCCAGACCAGATGGAAACGGCGATCATAGATCCGGGTCCACAGATTGCCCGCCAAATGCAACTCCCCACTGCAAGGACACAACCCTAGACTGGGAAACGGATGACCGGCAACAAAAAAGGGCCCCAGAACGGGGCCCCGGCGTACGCGGCGGCAAAGGCAGACGAATGAGACCGCCTAGCGGCTCGTGCCTTCGATCCGGCTCGTGCCCTCAATATTCGTTCGGTGAAACTTCATCTCATCCCCCTCCGATTCAACGGGGCTAACAAAACACTGCTTGGGCATCCTGGCAAGACGCACTCGCCGTATCGGCGAAAGCTCCTAACGCAATTCAACCCTCACGTCCATACGCCGGATTGGTTGAGAAGCCGTTATCAGGCAGGCCTCAACCCCACGTATGTTACATAATAGCATAAGCAGGAATCGTGTTGAATGTAAGGTCGCGGCGGCAGATATTCGATGAATTCCCTGTCATCTGCGCCCGCCGCTGCGAGCCCCCTATGCGCGGAGACCGGCTCTCACTCGGCGCCGCGCCCCATCACCGCCCTCAACCGGATAATCCCGCGCTTCACGCGCCGGTCCCGCGTCGCGAAGACATCGCTATAGGCGGGCGCCAGCAGGACCAGCGTCCAGGGTGCGGGCAGATCCGGATCCAGCCCGCGCAGGGCCTCGCGCAATTGGCCGGTGATGGCGTGGGCGTCGCTGTCGCGGCACCAGATTTCCAGAGTCAGGCGGTGTTCGATCAGGGTGACGTCATCGGCGTCGCGCGCCAGGGTTTCGCTGCGGCCCCAGCTGGCGTGCGGGTAAGCCGCGCTGCGCGAGCGTTCTGTGAATATCCGCACCGGATCGCCGAGCACGGCCATCACGGCGGCATCACCGGCCATCGCGGTGGTCAGCGCCGCGATCAGATCGGCCTCGGGCGCGCTCACAGCGATATCCTCCACCATGGGCGAAGCAAGGCCTTGACCGAGGCCGGCATGCCAACCTCCAGACCGCCTTCAAACATCGCCTCGACCAGCTGGCCGATCGCCTCCACCAGCGGTGCCGGCACGTCAGCGGGGTCGGTGCCATAACCGCAGGTGAAGGCGATCTCGATACCGCCAATACTGCGGCCCGGCTCGGGGAAATGGCCGTTCGGCCGCAGCGCCAGACGGCCCGGCTCGGACAGGGTATCGATGAAGAAATCCGCCGGATCATGGCTCGTCGGCGTGTCATCGGCGGCATAGGTGGTGATCGCGTCGATGGAAATCAGCGGCGGTTTGGGCAATTTGAACTGGGTGCCGAAGGCGCACAGACGGCCATCGCCTTGCCAGGCATCGCGCCGTTCCAGCCAGGTCTGGGAGAGACAGGCGCGGCCCGTATCCCCCTCGACACGCTGGCGCGCGCTTCGTATCAGATGCGTCAGACGCGCATCCTGGCTGCTGTCGGAAATACGCAGGCGGGCCTTGGCCTGGTCGAGCGAAAGCGGCTCGGCCGCCGGCGGCGTGACGAGGGATAGAGACATGAGTGACTCCGGTTCAAACGAAAACGATCGCGGGCGCTTCACGCGCCAGATTCGGCTCTATGGCGGCGCTGCGGCGGCCTGTGCGGCGCTGGGCAGTGTGCAAACGACCTTCGGCTTTCCCGGCGGGAGCTTTTCATTTGTGCTGGCACTGATCTTCACGGTCAGCACTTTCTTCGCCTGGATGAAAAGCCGCGCATGAACACGCCTGGTCCCGGCCGCCTCAACGCGCTGCAGGCCTGGATCCTGGCCTTCGCCCTGTGCGGTTTGCCGGCCATCGTGCTGGCCTATGGTCTGGTGTTTTACGGTTTCACGGCCGCCGGCCTGATCGATCCGCCCATGATGGCGGCGAAATCAGTGGTGCTGGTCTGGCTGATCCCCGGCCTGGTCGGCACGGCGATCTGGATGCGGCCGGTGGAGAATTATATCCGGCGGGTTTTCTTCGATCTGCCCAGCGTCGAGGCGACGCACGGCACCGAGGCGGGCGATGCGGTGAGCGATGCGGCGGAAAGGGCGCTGATCGAGGCGGTGCAAAGGGAGATCGGACGTCGATAGCCCATTCTTCTCCCTGAGGGAGAAGAATGGGCGTTCAACCGATCAGCTCACCCCGAACTTCAACAGCTTGATCGCCGCAAAGTCCTGCACGCCGCCGCCAACACGCTTGGTGGTGTAGAAGAGGACATAGGGCTTGGCCGAATACGGGTCGCGCAGGACCTCGACGCCCTGGCGGTCGAGGACGAGATAGCCCTTGGCGAAATCGCCGAAGGCAATCGAAAAACTGTCGGATCCGATATCCGGCATGTCCTCGGCCTCGGTGACGGGATAGCCGAGCAGGGTCGAGCTGCCGCCCTCGGACAAGCTTGGCTGCCAGAGATAATTGCCATCGGCATCCTTGAAGCGGCGGACGGCCGAGACGGTGCGCCGGTTCATCACGAAACGCCCCGAGGCGCGATAGCCGGTCTTGGGCGCATAGATCAGATCGATCAGCGCATCGGCCGGATCGCCGGCATCGAAGGCGCCATCGGTTCCGGTGGGCACATAGCCGATCTCGCCCCAGGCTTCCGTGCCATCAAGCGCCTTGGTATAGCTCAAAAAGCCCTTGGGCTTGTCACTGCCGTCGCCGGAAACGAAAGCGGCGCTTTCCTGCACCGCGAAGACATCGCGCACTTCTTCCGCCAGCCATTGATCGACATCGACCATGGCATCATCGAGCAATTGCTGCGTCGCCGCCGGCATGGCGTAAAGCTCGGCGCAGGGGAAATCCAAGAGGTCGAGGCTTGGCGCCCCGGTTTCGGGTCGCGCCGCCGTTTCCGTCACCCAGCCCGAAGCGGCACCGCCGCGCGAAACTGGCTTCCGAAAGACGGGAGCAGACGTCTGGCGCACCGAGGCGATGGCGCGGATCGGCGAGGCCTCGATCAACAACCGGTCAATACGCGCCTCGGTCTCGGCCGGCACGACATAGCCGCCATCGGCATTCGTTCCGGCAGACAGCGATTTCGCCTCCGCCAGCCCGGCCAGATCACCGCGCCGCATATAGCGCGACCAGGCCGCGCTCTCCGCCGAGCCTTGTGCGCCCGACAGGCCCGGACGCGCTTCGCCGAGCAGAAGCCGGTCGAGGGCGGATTTCTGGTCGGTCAGGGCCGCATCGATGCGCGCGACCTTCTCGTCGAGCAGGATATCGGCCGAGGCCTTGGCCTCGATCTCGCCGAGGCGCTGGTCATTGGCCTGTTTGAAGGCCTCGAAGGCGGCCAGCACTTCGCCGAGCGCGGCCCGGGTTTCGCCGGAGACCGGGCTCATCTTGGTTTCCTTGGTCATGATGATCCTTGTTGTCAGGCCGCGAGGGCCGGTTGGGAAACAAGCCGCAGGCGGGCCTGCGGCAGCATCGGGAAGGTCACGATCGAGACCTCCCACAGATCCAGTTCAATCAGCTCGCGCCCGCGCGGGGAGCGGCCGGAAAAACGCCTTGTGCGAAAGCCGATCGACAGCCCGTCAATGGCGCCGGAGCGGACCAGCGACAGCGCCGTGCGCCCGCGCGGCCCCTCGGCCAGGATCTCGCCGCGGACATAGAGCCCGCGCTTGTCCTCACGCAGCTCGCGCCAGACCCCGATCG
>TARA_R110002167_G_scaffold231963_2_pt1 | contig 58922 bp, 56 predicted proteins | sample TARA_R110002167 | Tara Oceans TARA_R110002167 (sample SAMEA4398238) | marine metagenome | biome: Polar Biome; feature: [MES] marine water layer (ENVO:01000295) within the mesopelagic zone...; material: water (ENVO:00002006), including particulate matter (ENVO:01000060) such...
CACAATAAAATCAATTAAACGGCAGGGCGATCAAGCATAACTTTGTTGTTGATTATTTGGTATTTAACAGTTTTTATCTACTTTTTCTTAGCTAATTGAACGTAATAATATCGACCAAGAATTACCATTAAAATACCACCTAGTACTAGCCCGGATGATTCAATTAAGCGTAATGTAACCAACTCGCTAGTAAACATTACCCCGCCAATAGCTGCAATGATCGGCACAAATAATTGCACTACAGCACCTTGTGTAACCGATAAACCGGTTAACGCAATATACCAAATAAAATATCCGATGCCTGAAGCTATAGCACCTGATAACACCGCCAGAATAATACCGGTTGAGGTGAAATGTGCACTGCTAAAACCAAAAATTATCAGCACTAATATAAAAGGACTAGTACGTAAAAAGTTATAGCTGGTATCACTTAATGGATTTTTAGAGCCTCGTCCTAATAAAGTATAAAATGCCCATGCCACACCTGAAATACTCATCAATATAAAGCCCATAAGTGAAGGGGTGGTTAAATTTGGAATAATTAAATATACAAAGCCAGTAAAAGCGAGAGTTAAACCTAACCATTCTGATATGTGAAGTTTATTACCGGAAATAACACTGGCGAGGATCATTGTTATTTGCACAGCACCAAATAAAATTAACGCACCCGTGCCGGTATCTAAAGAAATATAACCAAATGAAAATGCCACGGCATAAATAAATAACATACAGGCCGCTAACCAACTGCCTTTCGAGGCATTGTCAGTTTTAGATTTATCTTTTGGTTTTACTTTTGGATTGAGTTTATTGGTCAGGGCGACTAATGCTAACAAAATCACAATCCCTGAAAACAAGCGTATAACAGTAAAACTGCTAGCATCAATGGTATTTTCACCAAGTGCCATTCGACACAATACCGAATTTGCCGCAAATGCTAATAATGCAAAAATAGTGCTAGTGGTAATTTTAAGCTGATGTAAATTCAAAATATTCCTAATATAAAGCGCATGGCTATCGCGGTTATGATCATGAGTTAGCTATAGACATAATAGCCTTGAAAGTTAAGTCGCTGTTAGCCTTATTAGCGAGTCAGGTAATAAATCAATGACACCAGAAATGATAAACTAAGCATTAGAAATTATATTTACTAGCATAAACGCAGTAACTGATTTCATTTAAACATATTTTACAAGAATGAATAACAATGACTACAAGTTATCAAGATTAGATCAGCCTTAGTTATTACAAATTTATGTTAAGTATCTTAAGGGCTGTTAAGTGTTGTAAATAATTGTTCTAAAGGTCATTACGTAAATATAAACAAGACGGTCAAATTTATTCAGTAAAGCGTCAGCATTAACTCATGCACACTATTTGATGATCGGGTATAGCATCAAGCAATTTGCTGATAGCATTGAAGATCAGACGGTAATTGGATAATACAAGTATAACACTGCATCTGCCTTGATTGATTTTAAAAGGCTTACAGGCCGCGTTACTGTTCGATAAGGGAATAACCTATTATCTTTAATCAATGTCTTACCTATATGGATGTACTTAGGTTCAGCCTGGAACTGTGAACCTGTGCTTCTAAAGCTTTTAAACTTCACTGAGTGGTATAATTGGTATAAAGTCTTTTGTATTACTAAGATTAGATTATCATTAGTACTACATAAGTTACTGTAATTATGCGATATTAGATTTATAGACTAATAATATACACTTGAAATAGCATCAACAATGGAACCGTGATGTATAAAGGACAACTTAAGAGCTGGAATGATAAAAAAGGATTTGGTTTTATTCAATCAAATGACCTTAGCCAAGACACATTTATCCATATATCGACATTAAAAGCTATGAGTAGAAAACCCAAGCAGGGTGACTTCATCTATTTTGAAATAGCAAAACAAGCGAATGGAAAAACAAGAGCGGTTAACTGCCGTATTGAAGGAGTGATAGCAAAGACTTCCACAAAATATACCCCACGTGTACATAAAAATACATCAGCACCAAAAAGTAAAAAAATTGTGCTATTGGTTATCATCGCTATTGGAGCTTTTGCCTATCAACGATTAGACATTTCGCCTGTATCATCACCGGCACAGCATCCAACAACAACGCCAATCACTGAATTACCAAGCAAAGCTAATACACAGTTTACGTGTGATGGTAGGCAGCATTGCAGTCAAATGACATCTCGCGCTGAAGCTGATTTTTTTACTAGACATTGTCCTAATACTAAAATGGATGGCGATAGTGATGGAGTTCCTTGTGAAAATGACTCCCGCTTCTAACAGTTATATTTAATAAGAATAAATATAACTGTTACTTGCATTTACGTAGATAAATTACACCGCATTAGGCCTAACAGGTTTTGGAGGAGAGCAAGCTTAACAAGGTCTGCATGATATTTCCTGTAATATAACAAGGTAACGATGCAGATAGTCCATTTCACTATTTAATTATTTGATTTATTCAGTTTTGATAGAAGAAATCTATTAAAATATTAAGCATATGTAAAGCTGGAGGTTACATGTCTAAATTAACTCGATTTATTGCTATTGATAATATCAGCCGTGAGCAAATTGTAGAAATCGCAACGAGCGATCATACAAATTTCAATGGCGTAATCCGTGCAGGTAAAACCACAACGCTTAGGGCTATGTTGTTGTTTTATGGTGCACGACCCGGTGATATTGCAAAAGCTAAAGGCGGTGCATTTGAAAGTTTTGCTAATTTTTACTTTCCTAATCCTAGCAGTTTTCTTGTTTATGAATATGAAAAAGGCGATAAAATTTACTGTGTGATAGTTTCAGGAAAAATGGGACAAGTCAGGTATCAATTCTTAGACACGGCGTTTGATAAAACTTTTTTCTTACATCAAGAAGATGGCCAAACTAAGCTGGCAGATATTCAACAGTTACGAGTAGCAGTGGAAGCTAAAAATCATGAATTAACCAGTCTTATAGGCTCTGATACTTACACTAACGTTATTCAATCGAATAAAATGTATCGCGGCAAAGGCGCGAATGCCGAACAAATAAGACGTCTTCGACCGAAGTATTCCTTGCCTGTAAATGGCGGAAGTATTGAAAATATTGAAAGAGTATTATCGAACATCTTTGCGAGTAAGGCATCGGTAGCCAATATCCGCAATGCTTTAACAAACGTGCTAATTCAAGAAGGCGCTATCGCTGGGCGTATATTAAAATTAGATGATCAGGCATCAGAAGTTAGTGAGTGGGTCGATGACCGCCAAGCTTGGATTGATTTGGAAAAACGCAGAGAAACTGTGCTAGCACTCAAGCAAACATCGGCTGATTATACTGCCGTCGGAAATAAATTGTCTGGTCTTAAGGCTAGATGTGATGAGGTCAATCAAAAAACGAGTGACAGCATTATAAAGTCGAATGAGATGGCAACACATTATGAAGGCCAATTAAATGCCATTGGAAATGAACGTCGTGATTATTTGGAAAAGACCAATGAAACAGAAACAGAACTATACAAACAAAAAAATAACTTATCTCATCAAATTGCAATAATTGTCCAACAAAAATCAGATTTTGAAGAAGGTTCAGCTGATGATCGTAATTTTAGGCCAATAGTCGATTTGATTGCACTTCATAACTCAGTTGGTTCGTTAGGAAAAGCAGAACAGGATGCCAAAAGCTTTTACGAAAAAGTGTCGCAAGGCAATCAAAATATTACTCATCTTTATGAGCAGCATCGGGCGTACTTAGACACCCAAAAAATGAGTTTAGTTTCTGATGTTAATAATTTAAAAGCGAATTCATTGATTCAACTCGATCAGGATAAAGCTGATGCGAGTGTATTGTTTGAAGATAGACGAAAAAATCTAGAAAGGCTGTGGGAATCTAGGATCAAATCAGCTGACAAGCAAGTCAAAACAACGATGATGCAACATACAAAATTGGAAGTTGAGCTTTACAATATTAAGGCAACGGAAAAAACTGAAGTTGAATTAACTGAACTTTATAATGAGCTTAACCAGGGACAGCGAGATTATGGTGAAGCAGTACTTGAGTTTTCAAAGTTCACAACAGCTCAAATGGAAACTCAAAAGCTTTATGATCGCAATTTAGCGGCAAGTGTAACTCTACGTGAAAAAAGAGCTAAGCTGAAAGAAGAACAAAAAGACCTGCAATCAAGAATAGGCTCGGGTACCTTATTTGATTTCTTATCTGAAAATGTTGAAAGCTTCGAAAAAAATATTGGCAAAGTGATTAGCCCGACACTTTTATCTATGAAAGGCTTATCGCCTACTTTTCAAGAAGGGGGGCAGACTGTCTTTGGATTGGGTTTAAACCTTGAAGCAATACCAAACCTTGAAATCAAAGACGAGTCTAGTATTACCAACCGTATCGTTATTCTTGATGAAGAGTTAGCTAAAATTGAAAGTAAATTAGGCTCATTGGAACAAGAACTGCAAAAATCTCATACGCAAGTAAAACAATTAACGGTGGATCTTAGGCGCGCACAGTTTAACAAGAGAACAATTGAAGATTTTATTAAAGAGACTGACGTAGCGCTTAAAGAGCTAAATCTTAAAAAAAATGATGAGATAGAGCGGTTCACCGAAGAAACGAAAGCAGCACACCGTAAAGCTGGTGAAGCGTATGCTAAAGCTAATGCAGAACTAAAGACTTTGCGCCAAGATGCTGTAAAAGAATTTCAAACACTCAATAGTGAGCACCAGTCGAATATTGAAACTATCAATATTGCACATCAAACATTAATGACCTCATATGAAAAGCTGATGGTTGATGGTCAAATAGCGATAGATGAAAAACGTAGTAAGTTTGATTCTCAGGAAAAAGTAGACTTAGAAGCTCAGGGCTGTAACCCTCAGACGATCATTAATGCTAGAACCATGATGGAAAAAGCAGAAAAAGCACATAGAAATGGACGAAATGCAGGAGAACGAGTTGGTCGTTACAACAAGTTCATGACAAAAGAGTGGATAAAACATTCGCCGTTAACTCGAGAACTTGAAACTGTACAAGTTAGGCTAAAGACTCACTTAGATGAAGTTAAAAAGAAAAAACAAAATCTAGCTGAAATAAAATCTATCATTGAAGATAAAAAGAAGGTTAATGAGCAACAGATAGAAGCACTTCTATCACAACTTCACATTATGCAAGGATTAGAGCGAGAGTTCACCAAGATTAATTTAGAAGCAGATAGCAGTCGTGGCCATTTATTTAAATCAGCGGATGCTCAAGAATGTCGTATGAAGTTCAATTCATTAACGAAAGATCATGCAGACTATGCGCTTGAAGGACGTTCCAAGTTTAACATTATTAAACAAACATTTAATCGTAAAGCTGGTACGCAAACGTTCAAGTTTTTTGACCGACTTATGGCAGAACAAGCAAGCATATATTCAACTAATGACATGTGGTGGGGCTGCGCACCATTACTGCAAGAGTATCTGGATGGTGAGCATCTAGTTCAATCAGATTTACTGAGAACACGGTACTTACTTGTTGCTCAGGGTATTGTAGATTTTAGTAGTCAAATTAAAGCTGCACATGAGGCGCTAAATAGTTTAGGACGTAAACTGACGTCTGCAATGAAAGGTGTCGCAGAACCGTTTGAAGCAATTGGTGAATTAGATATTTCTGTTGCAAGCAACCTGCGATCATTGTCCTATTACTCAGTATTAGAACGTTATTCTCTAGAACATGACAGCTGGAAAATTCATAGTGGCACAGAAATGCCAGACGATCATTTAATAGCGAAGTTAGCAAACCTAATCGATATGCTTGGTAGCAAAACATTAAGTGTGGATGTTGAGAAAAGCTTTCAATTCGAAATTATTCTTAATGAAGATGGTAAAGAGAAGATCGCTAAGACGGATGATGAAATCGAAAATATCAGCTCCAATGGCACCTCCTATTTAGTTATTTTGTCTCTGTATATTGGCCTTATTAACATGATGCGTACGGACAATGGTGTTCAGCTTCACTTCTGTATCGATGAGTTAGGGCGAATTGATACTGACTCGTCTGGTAAGCTGATCGAAATATTAGATAAGCAAAATATCAAAATGTTTAGTGCGCTACCTGTTGAAAGTGCAGAGTTACTTCAGCACTACCCTAATTGTTATATGATTGAATCGGTTGGTGCTAACAAACGCCGTTACAGTTTGTATGGCCCTGACTCTAAAGTAACGATCCACGACAAATTAGCTAGTGTATTAGAGGAGTAAGTCAATGGATATTCGTAATATTCTTGAAAAACTATATAACCAAAATATGTTTATCTGCCCCTATACAAATGAGCCGATATATTCCTTTTTAGAAACACCAGAAGGTGAGATGGCAATTAACAAAGCTTTAGAGCCCTTTGGTCGAAACCTTTGTCGTGTTGATGGAACAGGGGCATTTTTTATTGATTCGATAGATAATGGCAATAATAAAGACTTAACAGAGCGTAGAAAGCAGTTCGAAAAAATTCGTGACGATTTAGAACCAATTGTCGAGTTCTTTGTTTTTATCTCACGAGTTAAACCAGAGATAGGCATGATGGTGGCCGGACATACCATGCGTTTTTCGCAGATTTTGAATGTAATAACTGAAAGCGAATCTAGTGTTCGTCAACTTAATCAATTGATGACTTATAAGATATTTAAAACCTCTAAACAAGGCACGTTAGAAAAGTTACAAGTCGTATTCGAACGAATGGTCAAAGAAGGCTTATTGATTAGTAAAAATGCCGATGAATTAGTGTACCAAGTTACAGGCAAGTATGATTATGTTCAAGCCGTGATGCAGTTCATTATTGATAGAGAAAACATAGTCATTGATGAAGAAAATAACGAAGAGCAGGGAACCTTCGTGATATGAGTAACGTTGAAGAGCAATTTAAAAAACTTGGTAAGGCGATTTCAGCCAATGCCGAACGTTTGGCTGAACTTATTTCTTATGCCGGCGAAGAAGTTTACTTTGACAAAGTTCCTGGTAGCTTTTCTGAGTTGTCCCATTTGGATATTGTATTGGGTAATGTAGCTGAAGGTTTTTCTGCTTCTAGTTTATTGATGCAGTTATCACACCGCATTGGACGTGGTGATGCTAATAGAAGATTGGCGCCAGGTGTTGAAGAGTGGCTTAGTACGGTTCAATTAAAAATAGATCAGTACAATAATGCAATCGTTGATGGCTCTGAAGAAAACCGCTTACGAAGACTTCACGATATTCGCGAGCTTGTATTTCAAATGCGAGAGGGATTGTTCAATGAAGTTCGATCAATGGAAATGGCACTTAACACACGCTTTGGTCATGTAGAGTCAATCAAAGATAAGTACATTGAAAATAAGTATTTAATTGATTATCTCGGTCGCTTAACGGGAAAAATCGCCGTTTTAGACTATCAAAAACTGAACTCATTAGCAGGATCAAATCCTGATTTACGTCGGTTATTAGCACAGCGTTTATACGATACTGTAACTGACTGTCGTGAAAATATCATGCTAGCTTTACCTAGGTTACGTCATTTACTTTGGGAAATCGAAAAACAGAACCTGCAAGCTAAACGGATCTGGGCAATGCACAATTATTTTAAAGCCGGTTCGTCGACATTAACATATGAACCCAGTGACGAAGAATTAATCGAGCTTAGAATAGGGTGTCCAGTTACCAGTGGTGATAATTCGCTCAGTCCCAACATTTATGATGAACAAAATATTGATACGCTTGCTGAAGTAGTCTCAACATTAAAACCAAGAAAAGACATTACAGGTCTTGTCGTAGCTTTGGGCAATACATCAGCGTTTGAAGGTTCAGCTGTTAGTGATGAATCAGTAGAGGCAGAAGATGAAGTAAAACAACATTTATCTAACTTACTTAGAGAAACTAAGCATGGTCATGTTTCAGTACTTGACTATTGGGAGCGTGAAATGTCCCACCAAAAATATCCGTCAGGCTTTATGATGTTAGCGCACCTTAGTTATACAAAAATCCCTCAACTTAAGTTAACAGAGTCTTACGCCCCAGCAACTAAATTTGATGCTACAAAACGGTTAAAAGACTTCACTGTTGAGAGGTTTTAATGCTTGATATTAATGCAAAAAATTATATCTCCATGGCAAGTGTCGTGCTCAAAGCAAAGTCGGAGGTGCCAGTTAATAGGCTTTGGGAGATGCTTCACGATAATTATGGTATAGGTATCCGGGGGATTGGCGTATTTTGTTTAACTCCTGGACATCGGGTTCAATTGCTTGAGTTAGTCAAAAAAGAAATGGGTTTAAATCTTAAAACAGATAAATACCAAGATTTAAAATCACTGTCTCAAACTGAATTAAGCGCCAAATCAAATCGCGCTAAATCTTTGTCTGCTAAACCAAGAGCGCCATTTATTGAGTTAAGGTACTGTGATGGCAAAACCATAGAACGTGGTTACCGTGGCCTTAAAGTATCCCATATTTTAACATTAAAAATTGACGTGGTATTAAGTGTAGAGAACTTTGATACATTTGTTTCACTATCCGCTGAACAGTTAGCTAACTTCGGCTTTAAAATAACTGAAAAGGTGCTCATTGTATTTAGAGGCGATAGTAGAGCATCACCTAAAGCGGTTCAGTCATTTAGACAAACATACAAAGGGCGTTGGGCACATTTTGGTGATTTTGATCCAAAAGGTTTGCATATTGGAGCTGTTGAATTGAACGCACAAACATTATTACTCCCAACGTTAGATTTTTTAAATCACAGTAAACCCACATTTAATCAAACCGATTTATACAATAAGCAGCGTGCATTTATCGATATTATTCCTATCCAAAATAAACAAATGAGAGAGTTAATAACGATTATGAAGGCAGATGAATTGGCACTTGAACAAGAACACCTGATAGCACGTGCAGTTCCGTTAACATTAGTGAACGTTACTTAATATATCTGAGAGCAATGATTTTTGTAGCAGACACAAACAAATTTTCATTGCCTGGAGCAAAGTAGTTGGCATTTTAGTAGAATAGATTTAAGAATTACGCAGATAACAAAAAACCTGATAAACGGTTTTATATAGCAATTTCAGAATTTAAAATCTGACGGTAATCACAAGACAGAGGCCCACATCATGAATATACATTGCTATGTCCGATACTCTTCAGAGTTGGACTAATGGCCCATTTAACTTCTTAAACTTCTTAGGTGGGCTATTCTGGTACTGATAGAGGTACTTTCCATGATTTTCATTAATTCTCTTAGTCTTTCTATTTCTGCGTTCATTGATTCATTTTGTGCTGCCAATAATTCGCAACGCCTTTCTATTTCATAAAAATTTTCGATAGCTTTTCTTGCTGCTTTTGATGCTGCACCTGTTTTATATTGTAATTTTAATAGTTCTATTTTTTGTTCAAAGAGTGGATCATTTGATGTGAATTTTATTAGCATTGAAATAGTATGAATTAAACGTTTGTAAATTTAAATGCTAATAATTTTTTATTTATAATATGAATTGCAGCTCGTCGTTGAGAAAAATAAATTTTATAATTTTATTGTCCTTCTGTTTTTTATTTAAAATGGAATATTTTATTATTGCTCTTTTGTTTTTTGAGCTACTTATTCCAGAGTTGTCTTTTATTGTTGTCATACCACCCATGGTTATTACAGCTTTGCATTTATTTTTTACTTTTTTAATCGTATCAAGTTTATATATAGGTGTTTTATCACACACCATAATCATTTGATTTTCGTTTGCTTTACTACTAATTGAAATCATAAAAGTTAATATTAGTATGTGTTTTTTCATCTTATTTTTTCATTCTTGCAAGCTTTTCATAATCTTCGTCTGTTATATTTTCAAGACCTTTTAGTATTAATGTCTTTAGTATTTCAGTCTCTTTAAATACCTTATCTGCTGCTTTCACTGCTCTAAGGGACTCTTTTTCTACTTTTCGCCATGTTATGTCGTCTATGTGTTTACTAGGCATTTTCAATGCTCCTTCTTCATAAGTTCTAATAAATTATAAACTAATAAAATCTTTTTCTTGCATTCTGATTTCTAAGAAACTATTATTTTGCCATAATATAATTCCTCAGAAACTTAGAAAGCTCATTTTAAAGGATTGAAATTGTCTAAAACAGTTGTCTATTACGAATATGAAAGGATTCTCGGAGTTAATTCAACTCATGATGATTCTGATTGTGTTCGTATTTATAATTATTTTTCATCTCTTGTTTTATTTAAACAGTGGATTGCTTATGAGATGGGTAATTGTCAGATAGTTGAAATTACAGATAAAAATTACTGTGATTTAGTTCAAAAGGGGGTTATATGAAAAAAAACCCTATTAATAATGCTCTTTCACCTCTTGCTGATTATTTAATTGAAAAGCGTGTTACGGCTAAAGCTGACTCAGTAATTATCGATCATTTGTCGTTTAGTTTTCGTTTGGCTGAGTTGCGTCATTGTCATAAAGCGGGCTTTGCAGGTCGTAGCTCTAAAAATCAAACACTTTTCCCATTACCTCCAAAGGTAGAAAATTCTGAGGGTAAAACCCTTGAAGAAATAGAAACTTATAGGCTTCATATCGAGCATCAAAAAATAGAATTCTATGAAAAATCATTAAAAGTTTTCGTAGGGCATGTACTAGGTTTTGAACTTTCATCTCCACGTGATAAAGGCTTTCACGGCTATATCAATTCTTTAACGCTTAAAACTTCTACGGGTGTAGACGTTGGTTTTGTTGGTATTGGTGGTCAAAACGATACTGTTTTTATTCAAATATCTGGCTCAGGTTGCAAACATTTATTTGACCATACAACAAAGTTTGTTTTGCACCACTGGTTAAATACCGTTTTATCAATTAGTTATTTATCACGTATTGATTTAGCAAAGGATGATTACGACGGTAATTTTGACTGTGATTATGCTCATAGAGCTTATATAGATGGGGCATTTAGAACAGGTAAAGGCGGTAGAATGCCAGTGTTCAAAGATGCTAGTGAATATGTTTATGACAATGATTTACAGAAAACTTTTGATGTTGAGATGGTTTGTGTTGGTAAGCGTACTAGTCCTATTTATTGGCGTGTCTATAACAAGAAATTAGAACAAAAATTACATCAAGAAAGTTTAATTTGGTATCGCTCTGAGGCTGAACTTAAAAAGTGGTCAGTAGATGCTTTACTCGATGTTGATGCTGCTTTTGCAGGGTTAAACGTTTTCGCTCAAAGCATGGAAAATACAGAGGGTGTTCGTACTAAGTCTATGAGTAAATCGAAAGAGGCTTGTATTGAATTGGCTAGTCGTGTTCGTTGGTTTCGTCATGCGGCTGGTCGTGCTTTGGGCGATGTTTTACAGCTTGTTGATGGTGATATTTCTAAAGCTATCGGCTTGTTATTGCCAGATAGGGTTATTGGTGAAAAATTGGGAATTCCTCCCACGTATAAAAAATTAATCAGTCACGTATTGGAGACATAAAAAATGGCTATTGTTATTGCAGGTATTGGTATTACTCGTTTTCCTGAATCAAAAAATCCAACGGTAGAAAATGCAAAATTAGAAGTATTGTATCCGTTTGAAAGTGTTGATACTCCTAAATTCAATCGTAAAGCATCAGGTCGAACAACTGATACACCGTTCGGTAAAGAAGCTATTTGTATTAATGCTAAATATGCTCATAAACTTATCGATTCTCAAGCGTTTGTTGGTGATAAGAAATATGATCTTAAATTTTCTTTTAATGATGAAACTTTTGAAAACGAAGTTGTTGAAATAATTCCTGTTGATACAGAGTTAAAGACACATTTTGACCATGCTTTAAAAGTGTACAAGGTCTAATTAATGTCTGTTTGTGCTGTTCAAATTGGTAATTCTATTGAACTCACGACTGAGACGGTTTGTTCCGAATTCGTTTTATTGAGCCAGTCCGATTTGTTGAGTTTAGAGTCTGGTTCTTTAGAACAAATGAATGAAACTTTGCATATGCTTTTTGCATTTGATCCCGAAGTTTTTGCAATCGTTGAGGGGGCTTTAATTTTGGCTTTCTTAACTTCACATTACGGCGGTCGTATTGTCCGCTGGTTAGGTAAATAAAAGGTAAATTTATGAATAAGTTAATGTCTTGGAAAGGTAAAACTGTCGCTGTTTTTGCAGGTGTTTTAGGTTCTAGTGCTGCCGCTCGAGCTGCTGATTATACAGCTCAAATTGGAACGGCTTCAACTGATGGAACAGCTAATGTAACAGCTGTTATTGCTGCTGTTATTGCTATTGCCATTCTTGGTTTTGGCGTATCAGCAATGATGGGTTGGTTTAAACGATAAGATGGTTATTACCATTTTTTTAGCCTGTTGCCTTTACTATTCAATGGTTGAGGGCTTTACAAGCGGGATTAGGGCTTCATAAGCCCTTTTTTTTATTCTTTTTTTGATTTGGGTTTTTATGTTTAAGTCAATTTTCTTTGTTTTTCTATTCTTTTTTGCTTTTTCATCTTATGCAGATTTTAGGAGAACAAATTCAGGCTCTCACTTGTCAGGAACAAGTTGTTCAGATTTACAGACCTGTCTTTCTCTTTTTGTTTCATATGAAACTAGCAGGGGCGACAGATATGTACCCAATGGTAATTTTAAACTTCGCGGCTCAAATATTTTATCTATGGAATACACATCTTCAAAATCTAATCAAGATCCCTCTTTTCATTCTGCTTATTTTGAACCTACTGATGATTGTTCTATGACTAGTATTAGTACGATAATGTGTGGTTTGGAGTGTGTAACTAAAAGTGATTGTCTTGAAAAAGCTTATTCAAATTGTCCAGATGGTGTTAAAGAATTTGATTATTTAAATGTTGCTAACTGGTCTTATGGTTGCGTTAGTGTTGAGTTTTCCGATGTTGAGTTAGATTTGGAGCAGTTGCCTGATAACTTTATTTTTACGGGTTATGCTAAAGGTGAGCGTGGTCTTGTTGGTCAAACTGGAGCTGATGGTCAAGATGGTGTAGATGGTGTTGATGGTGTTGATGGTGTAGATGGTGTTGATGGTGTAGATGGTGTAGATGGTGTTGATGGTGTAGATGGTCAGGATGGTGTTGATGGTCAGGATGGTGTTAATGGTATTAATGGTATTAATGGTATTAATGGTGAAAAAGGCGAAAAAGGTGAAAAAGGCGAAAATGGCGAAAAAGGCGAAAATGGCGAAAAAGGTGAAAAAGGCGAAAAAGGTTTGCTTGATGATGAACAATTTCAGCAATTAAAAAACACTGATTTTATGTTGCTTTCAAAGTCTGATCTTATTGCTGCTGATGTTGCCACAAATAAAAATGAACTGAGTTTTTTGTCAACCGAAGTTGATCGCATTGATAGTAAGCCTTTAGGTGTTGATGGTGTAGATGGTGTAGATGGTGTAGCTGGTGTAGCTGGTGTAGATGGTCAAGATGGTGTAGATGGTGTAGATGGTGTAGATGGTGTAGATGGTAAAGATGGTAAAGATGGTGTTGATGGTGTAGTTGGTGTAGATGGTCAAGATGGTGTTGATGGTGTTGATGGTGTTAATGGCATTAATGGTTTAGATGGTCGTGACATTAATAGTGCTGCGGTTATTGATGCTATTTATGGCTCTGGACGTGATACACAAGACAGCATTGGAGAGTTGACAGATATTTTTTCTAAAGAAATTCCCATTCGTGGTGCTGATTTAACTTTATCTGATAAATACACTGTTTTTTTTGATGCTGATGCGAGAGCAATTCTTGATGAAGATATAGAGCAGTACAAAGAATTAATTAATGTTTCTAATGCTGAGTTTTTAACAGCTGTTAAATCTAAATTTCAGTTTTCCAGTTCTGGCGGTTCTGGCTATCAAGAAAGAATTATAAATCTTAATCAATGGGGTTCGCACGATGTTGGAATAGGGCGTATAGCTCAGCATTTTGGCGGCTTAGGAAATATTGTTTATTTTTTTGCTAGCTTGTTAGCTTTAAGTATTGTTTTGGCGGGTGTTAGATTATGAAAATTTTAGCTTTATTTTTATTTGTTTTTGCTTTTTCTCCTGATGCTTTTGCAACTGGTAGTTCTGGTTTTTTGTTAGGCGGTTTATCAAGTTTTTTTGGTTTTGTTGTTGATATTTTAAATAGTATTTATCATTTTTTTTCTTTTGTTATACCGACCGCTTTTTCTGAATTTTTAATCTGGATCAGCTCGTGGTATTTGAAAATGAAATTTTTTTCTATTTATCATGGTTTAGAGTTTGCTCACTCAATAGCGATAACTTTTTTAGATATGATTAATATTACTAATTTTGTGAATTCTGCTATCTCTTCTTTACCCCAAGATATGCGGCAGCTCGCAGCTGATATACGTTTTTTTGATGCTTTAACGCTTGTTGTTGAGGCTTGGATTACTAAGCTAGTTTATTCAGGTTCTTCATAGTGAATACTTTTTTTAGTTTTATTTATTATTCAGCGCGGCTTTCTTTATTGATAGTCGTTTCTTTTCTACTTTTATTTTATATGACAAGGTAATAATTATGGCAACTAAAGTTTTTCATGGTCCGCCCGGCTCTTATAAATCATCTACTGCTATGTGGTTTGAGATTGTTCCGGCCCTCCGTTCTGGTCGTGTTGTTGTAACTAATTTACAAGGTATTAAAACATTAGAAGAAATTCAGCGTGAACTAAAAGAGGTTTTTCCAAATACAGCTAGATTACTTCGTATTTCTATAGGTAACGATAGCGGTATGTTGTTAATGAGAAATTTCTTTCATTGGTTGCCAATCGGTGCTTTGATTTTTTTAGATGAAATTCAAGATGTTTATCCGAATGATAAATCCTTTAAAGTTTCTGATTATGACTATAAGCATGAAGGTTATTTTGACAATCATTTACCTAAAGATTTTATTGAGCTTTATCATGTAGAACAGCGAAAAATTAAATCTAGTATTGATGTTTCTGATTATCTTGATGATATAGGCGAATCTTTATTTGATGAACGTGATTACTTGCGTTATCCGCGTACTTTGCGTGAATGCTTTATGCGTCACCGTCACTACAACTGGGATATTCTTTTAGCAACTCCTGATATTAAAGAGATTTCCTCTTTTGTCCGTTCTGTTTGTGAAGTTGCTTATTGTCATTCTTCTAAAGATGCTATTCCAATCCCTTATTACAAGCGTAGACCTAGAATTTTAGAGCACTTGCCAAAAACTAATGGTACTAGTGCTGGTAAAAACGATATTGTTAAATTTAAAAAGGTTCCTCTCGATGTTTTCAAATTATATAAATCAACAGCAACTGGAAGAAGTACTAAGTCGGGCGCTGGTCAATCGCCTTTTAGCTTGTCTATTGGTCTTGGCTTCACCTTTATTGTTGCCTATATATTTTATATGGTTTTCTTTTTCTTTGATGATGAAAAGCCTCAGGTGGTTGAGAAAAAATCTTTATATCAGAGTACAGAAACGGTTAAGGTTTCGCCGTCTGCTTCGCTATATCAAACGTCTAATTCGAAAGTTAATGGGATTGCTCAAGAAAATAATAATGCGCTTGATAGTGTTTCTTTTCGTCATGTTAGCGTTTCGACTCTTACTCAAGTTAATCGTTCTTTAAACTTGCCTTTTCAGGCGAGTAAAATTTATTTAAATGGTGTTAATACTGTTTATTATTCTAGAAATCGTTTGTCTCGTGATTATGTTTTTACTCTTCATATTGATGATGAAGTTTTTAATATTGATGGTCAGTCGCTTATTGATATGGGCTATAAAGTTTTTTATAAAAGTTCGTGTCTTGTTGAATTGCGTGATGATGTTGGAAGTAATTATGTAACGTGTGAACCAAGAAAAGAGCAATTAGCTATTACAGATTCTAATAGCTCTTTTGATGGTCATGCTGTTAAAGAAGTTTCAATTTTATAAAATAATTTGATGTTTTTTTGATGTTTTGTTTTATTTCATCAAATTATTTGTTATAATATTATTATCAATTAAGCAGAAGGATAATATTATGATGTATAAAAGAGTTCTTGGTTATTCTAGTCCACAGTTTTCTATTCAACCTTGGGGTTTAGTTTGTAGAAAGTTTTTTAATTTTTCTATGAGAATTAATTCGTGTTGGAAAAATGAAGATTACCCAACTGATTATCAGTTTTTTATTTATATTTCTATGCGTGTTCCTTTACCTTTATCAACTGGGACTAAGCTTTTATCACAAAAGTATGGTTGGGATTTGAAAGAATTTGAAGATGAAAAAATTACCGCCTCTGATTATGTTAAAAGTAAGGGTATTAAAAGTTTAAAAGTCGTTTCTGAGTTGACAGGACAGAGTACACAGACATTAAATAACTGGTTTAATAGTAAGCCTAAACTTTTTAATATTGTTGTTTCTGGAGTTGTATCGGAGCTTTTTAGCTGTTGACGATGAGCGACGGCGAAGCCTGAGCAAGGAGGAAGAGTAAACAGCGGTAGTTTGTTTTTTATGCGAAGCATATATACTTCTTTGTTCTTACGTTAGCAAATTAGCTTGTCGATTTTAGTGGAGTTTCTTTACTTGCAGCGTTTTCGTTAGTAGAGGGCTGATGATAGTTTTTTTGTACCCGATCACCAAATCACACTCGCAAATATCTTGCGGTATAATCAACCGTCCTCCTGCTAAACTTGTTTTTTTTATTTTAGTGCTGCCAACTTTTAGTTTGCAGCAAAATTACCCCGTACTGTATTACGGGGTATAACTCGGTCGTTTTTCGCGGCTTCCGTCCGATAGTGGGCAACTGTAGTGTTTTATTTGTTTTGTTTTTTAGTAGGTTTTTATTGTTTTTTATTTGTTGGTTATTGGAGAAGTGAAAGCGCTAGCTTTTAAGTACCATGTTATGTCCGATACTCTTCAGTATTGGACATAGTGGTTATAATCAATTAAACTAGCTTCTTATGAATCTTCAGATAGAATTCAAATAAAAATGTTATTAACTAAGCCTGTACCTTTATATCCACCATACCTAGATCTATGTGATTTTGATTTAGAAGATTATCCAGAGTTGGAGAAAATATTTTCATCAAACGAACCTTGGTGGCTTGAGCAATTTAATTGGGGAAAACTTTTTCTTACTTATATTGGACGAAATAAATCTGAACATACTTACGATAGATTTAGAAATGACGTTGAACGTTTTCTTTTATGGTCATTTATTGCAAAGAAAAAACCAATCGATCAATTACGTAAATCAGACTTTCTAGAATATGCTGACTTTTGTTGGCAGCCACCAGTAACTTGGATCGGCACATCAAATCAAGAGCGTTTTAAAATAACCAATGGGTTTTCATCAGCAAATGAACTTTGGTTTCCATTTAAAATTCAATCGCCCAAAAGTCAAAAAGCGCAATACATTCTTGATAAGAAAAAATATCGTCCATCACAACAAACGCTGACATCGATGTTTACCGCGGTTATCGCTTTTTATAATTACTTAATGTCTGAAGATTTTTGCGTTGGTAACCCAGCACAAATTGCTAAAAAAGACTGTCGTCACTTTATAATTGACTCACAAGTTAAAGAAATTAAACGCTTAACTGCTAGTCAATGGCAGTATGTTTTAGATACTGCAGTAGAAATGGCTGATGAAAACCCTATTTTTGAACGCAATTTATTTGTTATTGCCGCTTTAAAGACCCTGTTTTTAAGAATTTCAGAATTATCTGAGCGACCTAATTGGTCTCCTGTTATGAGCCACTTTTGGCAAGATGAAGATGAAAATTGGTGGCTAAAAGTTTTTGGAAAAAGCAGAAAACTCCGCGATATTACCGTTCCTCTTGATTTTCTGCCATTTTTAGAGCGTTATCGTGCTTCCCGTGGCTTGTTAGGTTTACCTTCTAGTAATGAAAACTCGATCTTAGTTGAAAAAGTACGTGGCCAAGGAGGTATGACTTCTCGACATTTAAGGCGCTTAGTACAAAGTGTTTTCGACCAAGCTTATGAAAATATGCGCGTATCTGAAAGTGCTAATAAAGCCCTAAAACTAAAAGAAGCATCATCACATTGGTTAAGGCATACTGGCGCAAGTATGGAAATTGAGCGTGGACGCCCTCTTAAAGATATTTCAGAGGATCTAGGCCATGCAAGCATGGCAACAACGGATACGGTTTATGTGCAAAGTGAAAATAAAAAGCGTGCTGAAAGTGGTAAACGTCGTAAAGTTGATTAATAGCTTTTGGTTATTTTCATTAAAACATAAATAAAAACAACACACTAGATCAAGATTGATAAGTTTATTTGTCATATTTTTATTCGTGAGTCGCCATAATAACTTGTAAGCCTTATTTTATATAGCGGCTTACAAGTTGTTTATCATCTTAGGACAAGTTGATGTAGCCACCCTGCTGTCACAAAGATACATTCCTTTAAAACGATTTTGCCAAGCTATTATTTCTTGTGCATTAAAACTATCCTGCCAAATTTTTTGAATATGATAAAAGCTATCTTGCCCTTGTAGCATAAGGTGTAATATTTTTGCTTCATTACCGTTTTTCTTTTGGCAATGGGTTTGCCATATTTCACTTGGGTAAACACTGCTCGGTGAAGACAGTACTGTTAACGTTGTAAACTTTATGCAAGAGCTATATCCAGGTTGATCAATAACTTGGCGAAAATATCTTATGTCTTTTTGTGCAGGTAAAGTAACACTGACCATATAAGCATCTTTCAAACCATCAGTCGGATGTTGCCAGATACTGGTATGATAGTTTTCTTTATTTTCAATAGTAATATGCCAACCAGCCAACAATTTAGCGTGTGGGGCAATAAGGTTTTCACCTTTTAGCGCCGTTGTTTTATGCTCATTTATATTTACGCATCCCGTTACAGCAATCAATATTGCACTAAACAAGAAGTGTTTTTGCATTGCTTTTATTTTCACACTATTTCTACCATTTACACAGACAATCAATTTTATTCATTCAATATAATATAGGCTTTTTGAGTGGTTTTTTATATAGCAGTAGTTTAATCAAATGTAATAAGTTATTAAAAATTCTAGGGAAATATTAGCATTTACTGAAGTTTACGCATAACGTATTACTTAGCTAGTTTTTTCAACAATTGGAGATAACATGAGTGAGAAAAAATCATCCATACCATCGAAAATATGGCAGTGGAACACTACCAATGACAGTAACTGGGCAAAGATTAATCGTCCAACCTCTGGAGCAACGCATGATAAAGTATTAGTAAAAGGTAAGCACCCTTTTCAACTTTATTCCTTGGCAACGCTAAATGGCGTGAAAGTTACCATTATGTTTGAAGAGTTACTGGCACTTGGCATAAAAGAAGCGGAATACGATGCTTTTTTAATTGATATTAGCCAAGGAGAACAATTTGGCAGTGGTTTTGTTGAAATTAATCTGAACTCAAAAATACCGGCTTTACTCGATCAAACCAATGAGCAAGCCATTCATCTATTCGAGTCAGGTGCTATTTTATTTTACCTAGCTGAAAAATTTAATGCTTTTCTGCCCAGTCAAGAAAAGCGTGCTGACTGTATGTCTTGGTTATTCTAGCAAATGGGTAGTGCACCTTATCTGGGTGGTGGTTTTGGGCATTTTTATGCCTATGCACCTGAAAAGTTTGAGTATTGTATTGATAGGTTTTCGATGGAAGTTAAACGTCAACTGGATGTTCTAGATAAACATATTGAGAGCAATCATTACTTATGTGGTGAAGAATACAGCATAGCTGATATTACTATTTGGCCTTGGTATGGTGCCTTGGCATTAAATCGTTTATATGATGCAGCAAAATTTTTAGACCTTAGATCATATAAAAATGTCATGCGTTGGGCGAAAGAAATAGACCAACGGCCGGCAGTTAAACGTGGTGTTATATAAAACTTGGGGAGAGCTGTCAACACAGCTACATGAACACCATGACGCGAATGATTTTTTAGAGTGTACTCAAGACAAACTTACCCGAGATTAATAATCTTGAATATCCAGTTATAAAAGTAAAAAAGCGTATTAAAAATACGCTTTATATAACGCATAACAGCTCAGCTAAATATCTAAGGATTTACACCAATTACTGGCACTGACAAATTCTTTATGAATAAAGTTGCCATCCAGTCCATAAAACTCGGTCAATTGTTGGATATTATCACCATTACCAGTAATATAATTTGTCGTTAGCTCTAATAAAGTACCCAATAAACCACTGTGGTTTACTAGGGCGTCTTCAATAGGTTTTGCTAGCGGCATAGTTTTCAATATTTCATCTATTGGCATGCTCAAAATCACTTCAATTGCACTTAATAAGCCAGTGATAAAGGCAAAGTCGCTAATTTCAACAAAGGCACTTTCATTTGCAAGGTTTGACATTAATTTTGCAGTTATCAACGATTGTTTCGAAACCTCACTGGTTTTATCTGAGGTGAGTTTCGATAACGCTAAAACGGTGACAAATTGCTTTAACTTATCTTCACCTAAATATGCAGCAGCCTGTTTTAATGAAGTAATTTCAACGCGCGTGCCGGTTGACACGTTATTGACTAATTTAAGTAGTCCAACAGTTAAATTAACATCATGTCCTATGATTTCTGCTATATGATCAAAATCTAATGGCTTGTTAAACGTTTCGCTGATCAAATGCAGCATTTGAGATTTAATCGGAGCTAACGTTTGCCCTTCGACAATTTCCGGTTCATGATAAAAGAAACCTTGGTAATAATTAAAACCAACTTCAGCTAATGACTGTAGCTGAAAATTAGTTTCAACTTTTTCTGCAATTAATTTAATATCAAAAGGTTTAAGTCGTTCTAGAACTGGCCGTAAGCGTTTAGCGTTAGTGATTTCGGTATCAATTTTTATCATCGCGATATAGGGAAATAAAATGTCCCACTTTTCATCTAAATCATATTCAGTTAAGGCAATTTTATAGCCTTTATCAAAATAATATTTGACGATATTTAACAAACGTGGCGTTGCTGATTGATGGCCAACAAGCTCAATAACAATTGAGCTTTTATCAAACATCAAAGGATATTTGTTGATTAAGCACCTTTCGGTAAAGTTAATAAAAGCCAATTTACCTAGGCTTACCGATTGTATATCACTTTGAAAGTGATTCTGGATGATCAGTTTAGAGCTTGCAATATCCTGATCAATTTCAGGGAATTTATTTTCAGGACTATCTCTAAATAATAGTTCATAACCAATTGTTTGATTATTTCTGTCCAGTATAGCCTGACGGGCAATATAGCTTATTTGCATAGGATTATTATTTAAAGAATTATGATAGTTAAAACATACCCTATTATGGCGGTTATTGAAAAGTTATTTTAGTTAAATGTCACTTGTAAACAATATTTATAATATCGCGGCAATATAAGTGGAGTTTGACTCACAAAAATTAAAAATTAATTAGAGTCAGCGTAGCATTAGGGGCCTTTAAGCTTAATATAGCACCATAATTAATATTTGTAATAAATGGTGCTAGGATTTCTAAGTGATTTTTTGGCTGAAAGTGCTCTGTTTTGGTGTTAACCAAAGGCTGATAGATTATGCCAGGATATAATCTATCAGCGCTTAAAACATGACAACGACAGAAACGAAAGTCTTCTGCTGGCATATCTGGATGCCATTTCACTTGTTCAAAGTGATAGTCAATATGATTTAAAACAACTTCTTTACAGTCGAACTGAGCATTCAATGTTGCTCGATGATAATTATCAAGATTTAACCCTAAGGCTTGAAAAAATGGTAATTGCGTAGCAATAGTTCCGGTAAAAAAACGTGGATCGTTTGCCAAGCCCGAGGCTACTTGATGCCCTTTTACTAATACAAAATCAAAGCTGGCCATTTTATCGTGCTTTTACTTAACTATTTGCTCAGCAATTTGATAGTTACCATCAATGTTTTGAACATCTTTTAGTCCTAATGCCCGAGTAACAATGGGCAAAACATTAACATTATCAAAAGCAGCAATTTTTTTGTTTTTGCTAAATGATGGTCCAACGGCAATAAATATAGCATCAAGATCACGTTCTAATTTCGGATCATAGCCATGAGTTTCGGGTGAGCTATGTGAACCACCTTGGTTAAAAATATAAGACGGCAACGCGTCAACTATCACATTTGGAACAACAGAGGTCATACGATTTAAATGCCAATGGGCTGGGTAATTGGGATATTGATAGACACGGTAATGGACATCGTGATCGTATTGTTCACTTTTAAACAATCTAACAGTTTGTGCTAATTTGGTTTCGTTATCACTATATAAATAAAGTTGAGTAGAGCCATTAACCACATTTACCCCTTCAACAATATTTTGTTGCCAATCAATTACGGGGGCTTCATTAATTTTAGTCATACCGTGATCAGAGACAATCACCACATTAACTTGACCTGAAAATTCCTGATTAATTTGTTGCATAAAATCTGCAATTAATTGGTCAAGATTTTTAATTGCGTTGATCAGCTCGGGTGAATTCTCACCAAAACCGTGACCTTTATCATCAACGGTGGCAAAATAGCCGGCAATAAAATTTGGTCGCTCAGCTTCAGGTAAACGTAACCATGCTAGTATTTGATTTAACCTTTCTTTATTAGGCGTAGAATGTTTATAGGGGTAATAATAACTGGCTTTTTTGTTTGCAACTGCCGTTTCAGACTCTGGCCAAAAATAGACCGCTGACTTGTTACCTTGCATTTCATTAATGTGCCAAATGGGCTCTGCTGTTAACCAACGCGCATCATTCTTCCCATCTCCGAGCTTATATTTTTTATTAATATCTCGATGGAAAAAACTATTATGCACTATGCCATGATTTATCGGATAACGACCAGTAATAATACTTAAATGATTAGGAAAAGTTTTACTCGGATAAACAGGTAATAATGCTTGTGCACTAGTGCCCTGCTCAATAAGTGAAATTAAGCCCTTTGGTTGATATTGCTCAATGTAGCGTTGGGCAAAGCCATCAATTGATAATAATACCAGCGGTGTTTTAGCCCAAATAGCTGTTGAAAAGAAGCAGCTAAATAAGATGATTGTTTTTATATTCATGGGTTATGACCAGGTAAAGTACGCTTTATAGCAAATAACATAATGCATTCACTATTTTTGTACAAGTAAGTAGCTTCTCTCGGTATGTTTTTTTGATAAAAAAATAACGCACGTAATACGTGCGTTAAATTATCTAACCTTTAAAGATAAGCTATTCAAATAGCTCTAAAATATTAACTAGGTCTTTTTTACCGTGAGCTATTTCATCCGGTGTTAATCCCGATAATTCATGTGGAAAAACTAACCATTCTGTAGATTCATGGACATAGTAGTCAGGGACCAAATCAACTTTAGAATTCTGAGGTTTGTACCAAGGACAAGCAATTCTGACATCTTTTGGCATATTATTACGGGTTAATTTCTTCATTTGAGCTATTAACGCTTCGATACTGCGCCCTGAATCAAAAACATCATCAACGATCAGTAAACCATCATCTGCATTGGCATTTTCAATAATATAGTGCAAGCCATGTACTTTAATTTCTTTACTTTGCTGATTAATACCGTAATAAGAAGAAGTACGCACTGCAATGTGGTCTGTTTCCACTTTTTTAAAATCAAAATATTCTTGTACGGCAATACCAATTGGTGCGCCACCACGCCATATCCCAACAATAAATTGTGGTCTGAAACCGTCTTCGAAAACTTTCGCAGCTACACGAAATGAATCTTCAAGCAATTCTTGCGCTGTTATAAATCGCTTTTCCATTGATGAGATAACCCCATTTAATTAATTTTTAAAGTAAACAGCATTATAACGCGTTTTTTATCAACCTGAGTAGTCCCGTTGAATAATTTATAGATTTTGATCAATAAAGCTAATTTGCTGGTAAATAGTGGCTACTGCCGCCAAGAAAAATTGTTGGTTTATATTTTCATAACTGTCGCTCGTTTGATGGTAATTTTGATGGTTACCAACACCATAATATATAAAGGGAATTTTTTGCTGATAAAATACCGCGTGATCACTGGCTATTTCCCAACGAATACGCGGCTTTTTACTGCGCCCGTGCTGCTTAAAACCTTGTTTTAATTCGATAGCGTAATCTTGTGTCGTTAATGTTTGTATCACATCTCTGGTTAATATCTCATCAAGCCGTCGACTAATATAGCGTAACTTTTTAGTCGACCGAGTACCTGCAATCATGTCTATGTTAATGTTCAGTGCAATATCAGCTAGTAAGTGCGAATTTTGCTTGATAAAAGCCCGCGCGCCCATTAAGTTAGCTTCTTCGCCATCAGTAAATAGAAATATCACACTATGGCGTAATGGTGACTGTTGTATCCGTTTTGCATAATGTAATAAGGCTGACGTACCTGAAGCGTTATCATCTGCACCATGATATATTTTTCGGCCTCGGCTACCAAGGTGATCAAAGTGTGCTGACAGCACAATAAACTTATTTGGCCATATTGTACCTGGCGTAAAACCAACAATATTGTTGCCTTGAGTTGTTTTAAAAAAATTATTACTGGAGAAACTCGCTTTGTAAGCTGTCGTTAAGGGCATAACTTGATACTGTTGAAGTTGCTTAATAATGTAGTCTTGCGCTAATAGCCCTCCTTTCGTACCAACTTGACGACCCGCTAAGCTATCAGACGACAAGTAGTGTAAATGCTGTAATACTATTTCATCCGGCATTATAGGAATGCTTGGCTTAGCTGTATCAATACTACATGCTGAGCATAAAATAATGCTCATGAGCAGAAAAAAATATTTTAACAAGCCATACACAAATAAATGTCTAATCAAGTTGCTTTAACAGGTTTAACTTGACCAAATATTGTTTATCAAGTTGAGAAATACGATTATGCCTCATCGCCTTTTTTATATAGCTTTCGGCTTTTGTTATTTCATCTAACATAAAATAGGTTTTAGCTAAACCAAAATAAAACTCATGGATATTATCATCTAGCTTGATCGCTTTTTTATAGTGGTTTATCGCTTCACTATAATTTCCCTGATGCAATCTTTCATCCCCAAGCAGTGCATAATAATAAGGATTATTTGCCCGTTTGCGCATTATTTGACTATCAAGTTGTTTCGCTTCGTCATATTTACCATTAATGTGTAACAACAGGCTTAAATTCGACATCGCAGTTAAATTATCGCGGTTTAATTTTATCGCATATCGGTAGGTGTTAATGGCAGGTTGTTGAAAACCTTTGAAACGATATAAAATACCGAGGTTACCCCAAGCAGGAGAAAAAAGTGAGTCCGTGTCGATCGCTGCTTTAAAATAAGCATAAGCGCTTAAATAGTTACCATTTATCATGGCATTGGCGCCTTTATTATTATAAAACATGGCAAGTACAGTATTTTTATTAATTTTATGTTTTGGGAAAGACTTTTTAAGCACAAAAGGATCAAAATCAATCTCAATTTCACTACGCTCCCAAAAGACTAATTTTTGTGGGAGTGGCCCTTCAAATACAGTTAAATTAATATGGCCAGTCAACATGTTAACATTGCCATTACGTACCCAATACTCTGGTATATCAACACGTTGAAAAGCAACATCTAATTTTGCTGCTTTTGCAATTGCGTATGCCATAATTGTTAGCGACAAACAATTTGCGGTTTTATCTTTAAATGCTTGCGCAGCAATTACATTAGCACCCGATTGATAGGCTAAGTTGATCTTGTCAGGGCTGAAAAAAGTCCTCAGTAACTTATTGGTTTTCTTACGCGTATCACGCTCTGAGCTAATGCTTTTTACCATCTGTTGCATATCTTCACTTAAGGCAAATATTTCCGCCTCTGTTTCAACAACTATATCCTGATGACCCTTAAATTTATTATCCAGAAAAAGGCTCATGCCTGCTTCTTCAGTTTGATAATTTATCAATGAGCTTGTTGACTGACAAGCCATCAGTAAGATTAATACTGTGCTTATAAGTGAGTAATTGATGAACTTTTTCATATTCACTCCGAGAAAACAACGAACCTACTTTAAGCATAAGTGTTAATTCGATAATGAGGTGTTTTTTAAGTCCGTATTAATAAAAATTTACAATTTATTGCAGATATCCCAAAATAAACACTTATACAATTTGAAACATGTAATCTATAAAGTTCCTTGTTATGCTGCGCGCCAGGTAATTTATACACTTAATTGGTTTCTAAATTTATGAAAAAAACAATCGCCGGATTTTTTACTGGAAGTGCTATTGCCGTTAGTATCATTGTCGCTGTAACAAGCTATCAGCTATATAAAAATAAATATGCCACTATCGATGCACAGTTAAAGGAAATATCAGGCATAGAGTTTGATAAAAATAATAAACTTTGGGCTATTAATGACGGTGGTGATCAAGCAAAACTATATCAAATTAATAAAACTGGCGGTATCGATCGAGAAATAACCATCACTAACGCAAAGAATATTGATTGGGAAGACATGACCCAAGACGACTTTGGCCATTTCTTTTTAGGTGACTTTGGTAATAATGATAATTTACGTAAATGGTTAACAATATATAAAATTGAAAACCCTATTGATATAAAGTCAGTAACAACTCAAGCAGAGATCATCAAGTTTACCTATCCTGAACATACCAGCTTTCCACCTAAAGCACACGAAATGGAATTCGATGTTGAAGCATTCGTCTTCTATAAAAAACATCTTTATTTATTTACTAAAAATCGCACGGTCCCCTTCAATGGCATAACAAGCTTATATAAAATTGGCGATCATGCGGCCAACTATGATGCCAAAAAAATAAGTAAATTTAAAACCTGCACCATCGCGGAAAAATTATGTTGGATAACTTCAGCAGCATTGAGTCCGAGCAGAAAGAGGCTTGCACTGTTAGACTCTCAACGAATTTGGTTATTTGAAAATTGGCATGGTGATGATTTTTTCTCTGGTGATAAGTACCGCATTGATTTGGGTATTGTGACCCAAAAAGAAGCGATTACTTTTCGCGATGAAAATATTATCATTTTTACTGATGAGGAGTTCCATGGTATTGGTGGCAATGCATATTCAATTAATCTTAATGATGTTGAAAAACATAAACTGTCCAATTAAATAGTTACGTGTTACCTTTGTCGGGTCTGTATTTAAAATAAATCATTATTTATCTCATTAAATATCAACAACATAAAAATATAGCTTTATTTATGATATAAAAGCGATGCCAAACTAGATAAATTATAGCTATGATTAAAATACTGACTTATGGTTTAAAAAAAGCACCGCTTTATAGCTAGTTACCCGTGCTAAAGTTAACGCTATAGGAATACAGTTTATGGGAGAATGTGATGACAACAATGCTCACCGGTTTTGTTCAAGGTAAAGTCATAGACTATAAACAGTGGACTAACAATGAATTCTCTATCACGGTTAAAGCCAATATTGCTCCTTACCTCGCAGGACAATTTACTAAACTTGCATTAAAAGATAATAATGGTGATTGGCAGAGACGCGCCTATTCTTTTGTTAACTCGCCTAACCATCGTCTTGGTAAAAACTGTTTGGAGTTTCTTATTATAGATGTTTCTAGTGGTGATTTAAGTCCTAAACTTGCTCAACTTCAGCTTGGTGATGAGGTTTATGTTGGTGAAAAGCCTAGTGGCTTTATGACCTTAAATGAAATTCCTGAAACTGCCACAGAACTTTGGTTGCTTTCAACTGGTACAGCCATTGGGCCTTTTCTTTCACTTCTGTCTGAGCATGAAAGTAAGATACGTTTTAAAAAACTTGTTTTAGTTCATGCAGTTCGCACATCCCAAGAATTAGTTTATCAAGAGCTTATCGCTAATTTACAGCAAGAATACCGCGGGAAACTGACTTATATTCCAATAGTTTCTCAGGAAAAACATCAGCATATACTTTCAGGTAGAATTCCAGCACTATTGCGTGATGGTCGTTTAATGCAAGCAGCGAACTTATTTCCTGATAAACACAATAGCTTTTTTTACTTATGTGGAAACCCTGCCATGGTACATGACACCCGAGATGTATTGTTAGCCCTTGGCTTTGCAAAACATTTAAGGCGCTCCAAAGGACATTTTAGTTTTGAAAACTATTGGTAAGTACAAGCTTAACTTATAATACAAAATTTGTTAGCGTCAGTTTTAACAATGAAAACGCTAACAAATTTATTGATTTCAATACTAAAAAATATTCATTAACATAAGTTCTGTTTGCTTAAGCTCTGACAGTTCAATTAAATAATTATCAACAGCCCCTAATTAGCCCTCATAAAATAAGCACAAATCTACGCCACTAAATACAGGTATTACTGTGCTTAAATTATCCGCAATCACAGCAATATTTCATGGAATTATTTCGATGCTAAACTGACATTTTTTATAAAAAGTTTATTTCAATGATTTGATACAGGCTTAATAATAACAATAGAGCATTGATAAATAGTTTAGAAAAAGCAAACAAAGCCATTCAATAACCCTACAAGTATCAATGCTTAACCATTCACACCTATTATCGAGTTTAATAAAGTAATTAACCTCCGTAAAAATTAATTACCATAAATAATTACCTAGACCCGAAGTGAACATTTACCAACTAAACACAATAGAGTTGCTGGAGTTGTTTTTAATACTTGACAGGGAGTTGCTGGGGTTGCGATAAATGCATATTGATAACTCTCAGGGTTATCAATATGTTTACATATGAGGTTATTGGGGTTATAGTTTCAAGCTAACAAATAAAGGACAAAATTATGAAATATCCAGTTTTGGTGTTACGTAATAACGAAGAAAAAAATTATCTGTTTTCAATTGTTGATTTGCCTGGTTGTAAGGTGAAAGCAATAACGATAGATGAGGGACTTCTATTGCTAAATGAAGCAATGGCAGCACACTTAAAAATTCTGGTGGAATATGGCGAACAAGTGCCACAAGCGAAAACGATTGAACATCATATGTTGATGTCTACAGCTATCTCACCTATTTGGGCGGTACTTGATTTTGATATTGTTCCTTACATGGGCAAAAGTCATAAGATAAACGTGACCCTGCCTGAATTATTAATAAAACAAATTGATGATCGGGTGGCTAAATCTTCAGATCACAAAACACGCTCTGGTTTTATTGCTATGGCTTGCATTGCTGAGTTATGTCACTAGAAATAGTTTTATTGCTTTGTAACTGCACGTTATATTTTAAATAGCCAGCAAGAATTAATAAACTTCGAGGCCTAAATCAGGTAAAATGAGCGCTCTTTAAAATAAATAAAAGGTTAAAAAATTGACCATTGAAAATGCAAACTTATTGCTGCTAAGTAGCTCTCGTGTTGGTGATACAAAATATTTGCAACATGCTTTGTCGCTGATAAAGGCAAAATTAAATGGTGTTAGCGAGCTATTATTTATTCCCTATGCTGGCGTTACTGTAAACTATGATGACTACACGGCTATGGTACAAAGTGCCCTCATTGATAGCGGTATTATCGTAAAAGGTATTCATAAGTTTGACGATCCAGTTAAGGCAATTAATACCGCCAAAGCGATAGCAGTTGGCGGTGGTAATACTTTTCATTTATTACATCAGTTGTATCAACACAATCTTATCAAAGCCATTCAAGATAAAGTTACTCAAGGTATACCTTATATTGGCTGGAGTGCAGGCTCTAATGTCGCTGGCCTTTCAATACGTACAACCAATGATATGCCAATAATTGAACCGAAAAGTTTTGATGCTTTACAGCTTGTTAATTTTCAGCTCAATCCTCATTATACTGATCATAATCCACCGGGTCATAATGGTGAGACACGTGCCCAACGCTTAGCAGAATTTATGGTGCTCAATGAAACCACACCGATTGTGGCCATTGTTGAAGGTACGGGATTAGATATTAAAGACAACACCATGGCATTAGTGTCTGGTTTATCTGATACTGACAAAGATGCTGATGGTTTTTTGTTTAAAGGCAACAATAAATCAGTCATTACCACTGACTCTAACTTAGACAGTTTGCTTAAGTAAAATTGATTTTTGTTTAAAATATAAACGCTTGTAATAACGATATATTACAAGCGTTAAAACTATTTATAACTATTGGTAAGATTCACTTGTGTAACAGAGGTTAAATTAAATTGCTCTGTTATTAGGGAAATATTAATTTTCTTTGCGGCTTGTTTGATATCTTGTTCAAAAGCTAGTTCTGCTAGTTTTGGCACCGGTAAAAGCTCAGTTAATTCAGCAATATTTTCTGTCAAATATGGCATGCTTTCTGGACAATTGGCGATCCAGCCCAAACAATTAAGACCATCGGCCACAATGGCTTGATAGGTTAATATTGCATGATTTAAGCAACCAAGTTTCATATTAACGATAAGTATTACATTTTGCTGAGTTGCTTGTACAAATTCTGAAAGATAGTTACCATGCCCCAAAGGTAAACGCCATCCCCCTGCGCCTTCACAAATAATAATTTCGGGCTCTAAGGCAATGATATCGTCATAGCCTTGTTTTATGTCAGTTAAATTTATTGTTTGCTGTAATTGAATTGCGGCAATATGAGGTGCAATGGCTGGTTCAAAAGCAATAGGGTTAATTTGTAAAACTGTCTGTTGGCAATTAGCTTGTTTGAGTAATAACAAAGCATCTTCATTAACGAGTTCATTATTGACATACTGACAGCCTGCAGATATTGGCTTATATACGGCAACTTTTATATTGTTTACCACAAAGGCATTTACCAAAGCTTGTGCTGCATAAGTTTTACCGGCGTCGGTATCAGTGGCTGTAATGAATATTTTCAACATATTGGAAACTCTTAAAGGTGTATTGCAATTAGTGAGTTAAGACTGAGTTATTTAGCTCAGCTTAACCACTAAGCCCGAAAAAACTTTATAAGTAGCTGGATAAATATTATTTGGCTCTAAAAAATCTTGATAACTTTTAGTCATTTTTTGCCATTTATCTTTACCCGCTAAGCCCTTACCTTGTTTCTTAGGAACATGATTAGCACCAAGACTTTTTAATTCATGAGCAAGATGCAAAACATTTTCATATTCTAAAATAATATCTTGTTGTTTAGCTTCCAATAATTTGCGGTCTGGCCCATTCAACAATGCTCTAACTTCACGCTCTGCTTTAAAATCGATCACGTGTTGATCATCATCAACTTGTGCCCACGCTGACTTTAACTCAAATAATGTGCCATTAACCAGAGTACTAAAGATGAAAAGTCCGCCAGGCTTCAAAACTCTCATCACTTCGTTTAAAACTAAATCTAATGGATCACACCACTGGATCATCAAGTTAGAATAAATAAAATCAATGCTATTATCTTGTAACGGTATCTTATAGGCATCGGCCTCTAACCAACAAATAGCTTGATTGCGATTTTCTTGAGCAAATATCAGCATATCTTTTGATATATCTAAGCCCATAACTTGCTGATAGCTGCTGGCTAAAAGGTCAGTAAAAAAACCAGTTCCTGAGCCCAAATCTAACACCGTTAAGTCATTGCGATTAGGTAACCATGGCATTAAATGTTTGCCACTATAACGTTGTAAACGTGCTGATATATCATAAGATGCGCTGGCAGAACCAAAAGATTTCGCTATTTTATAACGACTAGTCATTTTGGGCATTATTGTATAACCTCATTGATACAATTAGCTAAGTAATTGATATCTTTAACTTCATGGCTCGCAGTTATAGTAACACGTAACCTTGAGCTATTTTGTGGAACGGTCGGAGGGCGAATAGCACTGAGCCAAATGCCTTTATTTCGTAATTGCTGACAAACATCCAGTGTGGTGATCTCATCACCAATGACAATGGCATGAATTGATGATGAGTTCTCAATTAACTTTATTTTTTTATCAAGCTTTTCAGTAAGCAATTTACTCAGTTCAATAATTTTTTCACGACGCCAATGCTCAGTTTGAATAATTTCAATACTCTTTTTTGTCGCCCAAGCTAAGGCCGGAGATATCGCCGTTGAATAAATATAATGCCGAGAAAAATTTATCAAATATTCGGCTAAGTTATTATCGCAGGCGACAAAGGCACCACTGGTTGCGATACTTTTACCAAATGTTGCCATAACAACATCGATATCCGCTAAACTGGAACTGCCTTGGCCTTTATTGCCAATAACACCGATACTGTGGGCATCGTCTAAATATAGCAAAGCTTGATGTTGTTGTGCTATTTTTGCTAAATTAGCCACGTCAGCCTGATCGCCATCCATACTAAAAACACCTTCAGAAACAATGACCTGATTTAATTCATTATCTTGATTTTCAGTTTGCTGGTTTTTTGCTAAAAAGCGTTGTAGTTGCTCAATATCATTATGCAAAAAGCGTTTTACTTTCGCAGCACTCGACCGTGCCCCATCGATCAATGAAGCATGACTCAACTTATCTAAATAAAGTTGGCTGCTTTCATGCCCTAATGCCTGCATTAAAGCACTATTTGCAGAAAATCCGCTCGCAAAGAGTAAACATTTTGGCTTATTTAACCAATCACAAATATCGTGTTCTAATGCTTGGTGTGCATAAGAGTAACCGGTAATTAAACTTGAGCCACTAGCACAAGTGCCAAACCTTTCGGCGCCAACGGATAATGCTTGGTTTATTTCTCGATGATGATTTAAGCCAAGATAGTCATTTGATGAAAAGTTTAAATAGCTTTTATCATTAATCTTGACATAACGACCATTTTGCTCAGCAACGCACTGACGTGCGCGATATCGCGCACATTGTTTTTGTTGTTCAACATCGGCAGTTAAAAAATTAAACGCCATAACACTTAATTGACAGCGTTATAGAATAAGTCACTATTTTGTTGATCAATGACTGCGGTTTTAAGTTTTTCATCATCAACGTCTGAGCTAGCTATCGTTTCAGTATTGATACCTAAGCGCTCAAATAACATCATGTCTTTATTTGCTTCTGGGTTGCCTGTAGTCAATAATTTACAACCGTAAAATATTGAATTTGCTCCGGCTAGAAAGCACATGGCTTGCATTTGTTCATTCATGGCATCGCGTCCAGCTGACAAGCGAACATGGCTTTTAGGCATCATGATACGTGCCACAGCTATACAACGAATAAATTCAAAGTGATCTAAGTCAGCAACATCAGATAACGGCGTACCTTCAATCTTAACTAACATATTAATAGGTACACTTTCTGGTTGCGGTGAAAGGTTTGCTAGCTGCGCAAGTAATGACGCTCGGTCTTTGCTTTCTTCCCCTAAGCCAACAATACCGCCACTACAAACTTTCATACCTGAACTTCTGACATTGGTTAAAGTATCTAAACGGTCTTGATAAGTACGTGTGGTAATAATTTGATTATAATGCTCTGGTGAGGTATCTAAATTATGATTGTAATAGTCTAAACCTGCGCCTTGCAATTCATCGGCTTGGTCAGCAGATAACATACCTAATGTCATACAGGTTTCAAGCCCGAGTGCTTTTACGCCCTTCACCATTTCTACCACTAATGGCATATCTCTTGCTTTTGGATTACGCCAACCTGCGCCCATGCAGAAACGCGTTGAACCTTGATCTTTTGCCACTTGTGCAGCTTCAAGCACTTTTTCAACTGCCATTAAGCGTTCTTTATCGATATCGGTTTTGTATCGTGAACTTTGTGAGCAATATTTGCAATCTTCTGGACAGGCACCCGTTTTAATCGACAATAAGGTACTGACCTGCACTTCATTAGGATTAAAGTTTGCACGGTGAATAACTTGTGCTTTAAACATCAAGTCATTGAATGGCATATCAAACAGGGCTTTAACTTCATGTGCTTGCCAATTATGGCGAATTTCGCTGCTAGCTTGATTGCTATTATTGCCGATGGTATCAGACATAGATTGGCTTACCGCTGATGTTTGCTGTGTCATAGTTATTCACTCGTGTTGAAATTGCATCTCGTAATATTAACGGGTAGTCTATGCGTCAACATCAATATGTCAACTAATTTACTTAGCCAAGCTTTACATATGAACAATAAACAAGCAGAAATACTCGAATTCGATAAAAATCATGTCTGGCACCCTTATACTTCTATGTCAAAGCCTCTACCGTCTTACCTGGTAGAGTCTGCTCAGGGGGTATACATTTATTTAGCTAGTGGCGAAAAAGTGATTGATGGCATGTCATCATGGTGGTCTGTGTTACATGGTTATAATCACCCAGAATTGAACCAAGCACTAATTAAACAAAGTGAAAAATTTTCCCATGTTATGTTTGGTGGTCTAACGCATGAACCTGCGGTCGAGTTAGCAAAAAACTTGATCGCCATGACACCGGGTGGTTTAAATAAAGTGTTTCTTAGTGATAGTGGCTCAGTATCTGTAGAAGTGGCACTTAAAATGGCCATTCAATATTGGCATAGCAAAGATAAGCCTGAAAAGCATAAAATATTGACGGTAAAGAATGGTTATCACGGTGATACCTTTGCCGCTATGTCAGTATGCGATCCCGTTAACGGTATGCATCAACTGTTTGAGACTGTGCTCATGAAAAACTTGTTTGCACCCGCGCCAAAAATAGGCTTTGAACAAGTTTGGCAAGCGGATGATGCATTAGCACTAGCCGCTATGTTTGAACAACATCACCATGAGATAGCGGCATTTATTATTGAACCCATCGTGCAAGGCGCTGGTGGTATGCGCATATACCACCCAAATTATTTAAAAACCTGTCGAGCATTATGCGATCAATACCATGTCTTGATGATTGCCGATGAAATTGCCACAGGTTTAGGCCGAACAGGTAAGTTATTTGCTTGTGAATGGGCTGATATCAGCCCTGATATTATCTGCTTAGGTAAAACCTTAACTGGTGGCTATATGACATTAGCAGCTACCTTATGTACCGACGAAATTGCCAATAGCATCAGTAATGGCGAAGCCGGTTGCTTTATGCATGGCCCTACTTTTATGGGCAATCCACTAGCTTGTGCTGTCGCTAATGCTAGCCTTAATATTCTAAAACGTAATGAATGGCAGCAGCAAGTCGCCAATATCGAGGCGATATTCAAACAACAGTTGTTACCATTAAAAACCCATCCAAGAGTACATAATGTTAGAGTTTTAGGTGCGATAGGTGTTGTTGAAGCAACGGAAAATGTTGATATGGCTGAAATACAAAAGCGTTTTGTTGAATTGGGCGTATGGATACGCCCTTTTGGTAAACTTATTTATGTTATGCCACCCTTTGTCATTGATATAGAACAATTAACTTTATTGCTTAAGGCCATTAGTACAGTATTAAACGAAGATTCATGCTTTATACAGCAGTAAAGTAAATAGCAATATTCAATTAACCGATATTGGCTTCTGAAATTTGTACTAAGATAAAGCTTACCCAGGCGATGGTGATAGTCAGTAACAATAAGATATTGAAATGTTTACCATCGCTTTTACGCCGACTACGATACTTGTCGAGTATTAAGCAAAAATAGCTACACAAAGCACTTAACCACAAAACAATATATAAATAACCCGTTAAAGGGGTTAACCAAAATTTTCTGATTTCAATATTATGATAGCGCAATAGACCATAATCGGAATCAGGTGCTGCGTAGTATGAAACAATTAAGGCAAAAACAAATAATCCCCAACCAATAATGGCTAAGGCTCTGACAATATAAGTCCATATATCAACCGCACTCCTGCGCTCTTTTTTTGATATTTTCATCGTAGCTACCGCCTTTTCTGACTAATTCTTAATTTTTATTTTTATATAGACCGGATTTAACAACTTTTACTTGTTAAACCTTATAAGCAAGGTAACATATCAATCCTTAAAATTTGAGTATATTTTGACAGAAAAGAGGTTTGTAAATGTCAGTCATTGCAATTACTGATATCTTGACAGGTAAATACCCTGTTAATGAATCAATTACTATCCATGGTTGGATCCGCACACGTCGTGATTCCAAAGCAGGTATTTCATTTTTAGCGATACATGACGGCTCATGTTTTGACGCTATTCAGGCAATTGCTCCGAGTAATTTGGATAATTATCAGACTGATGTATTAAAACTAACGACTGGTGCGGCTGTAAAAGTTACCGGTACTTTGGTGGAATCTCCTGGTAAAGGTCAATCGTTTGAACTACAAGCAGAGCAAGTTGAAGTATTAGGTTTAGTTGAAGACCCTGATACTTATCCAATGGCAGCAAAACGCCACAGTATTGAATTTTTACGTGAGCAAGCACATTTACGTCCGCGTACTAATATTGGCGGCGCAGTAACGCGTGTTCGTAATACTTTGGCACAAGCAGTACATCGTTTCTTACATAGTAAAGGTTACTTTTGGATCAGCACGCCATTAATTACCGGTAGCGACTGTGAAGGCGCAGGCGAAATGTTCCGCGTGAGTACCCTTGATATGGAAAACTTACCTTTAAATGATCAAGGTAAAGTTGATTACGACCAAGATTTTTTCGGTAAAGAAACATTTTTAACGGTTTCAGGTCAGTTGAATGTTGAAACCTATTGTTGTGCCCTTTCTAAAGTGTATACTTTTGGCCCAACATTCCGTGCTGAAAATTCAAATACAACTCGTCATTTGGCAGAATTTTGGATGATAGAGCCAGAAATCGCTTTTGCTGATTTATCAGACGCCGCTGATTTAGCTGAAGAAATGTTGAAGTATGTTTTCCAAGCCGTGCTTGATGAGCGTGCTGATGATATGGCTTTCTTTGAACAACGCGTCGATAAAACAGTTGTCGATCGTTTAAATTCAGTGATCAACAACGACTTTGTGCGTTTAGATTATACTGATGCGATTACAATCTTAGAAAACTGTGATAAAAAGTTTGAAAACAAAGTGGCTTGGGGCGTAGATTTAAACTCAGAGCACGAACGTTACTTAGCTGAAGAGCACTTTAATGGTCCAGTAGTTTTACAAAACTACCCGAAAGATATTAAATCTTTCTACATGCGCTTAAATGATGATGGTAAAACGGTTGCTGCCATGGATATTCTTGCACCTGGCATTGGCGAAATTATTGGTGGTAGTCAACGTGAAGAGCGTTTAGATGTTTTAGATAAACGTTTAGCTGAAATGAATTTAGATCCGGCTGATTACAGCTGGTATCGTGATTTACGTCGCTACGGTACTGTACCTCATTCTGGTTTTGGTTTAGGTTTTGAACGTTTAGTAGCTTATGCTACGGGTATGCAAAACGTTCGTGACGTGATCCCTTTCCCTAGAACACCAAACAACGCATCATTCTAAACTAGAGATACAATCTTGTACTAAAAACCCTCAATTGAGGGTTTTTTTATTTGCTTACTTTCAAGCACCATCGGCAACAAGAGCTAAATGATGCATGCCTAAAAGTAATGCACGTAGTCATCAAGATTTCGACTGTTTTTCAAAGGTAATTCTTTGCTCTTATCACCAATATAAACAAAACCGACAATCTCCTCATGCAACTCTATACCTAAACGTTCTTTTACCAACGGATGATAGCTCATTTCTCCTGTGCGCCACATGGCGCCAAAACCTAAACTTGTTGCAGCCATTTGTACTGCATGTGCCGCACAACCTGCGGCAATAAGTTGCTCTTGCTTTGGTACTTTTACGTGCTGATGAAACTTAGTGCTAACAACAATAATTAAAGGCGCACGAAATGGCATTTTACTGGCCTTATCTATTTTGGCTTCATCGCCATTATCACTGGTAATAGCCGACTTGAACGCTTTACTTAACTTGCTCAGGCCTTCATCTTTCACTACAGTGAAGCGCCATGGGGTTAAACCGGCATGATCAGGAACCCGCATTCCGGCTTTAAGGATACTATTAATAACGTCCTCATCAGGTGCATTGCCTTGCAAATGTGGATTAGACTGACGAGTATGTAAAAACTCCAAAACATTCATAAAACTGTAAATTCCTTTGATTAATCCTTTAGGGTTTAATAATTGACATTTTTATCTTCATGTCAGATTAATAAATTCAAAGCATAATAATGATAAAACTAAACGCTATCTTATTGTTAACATATACATTAACATTTATTTGTCATTAAAATCATCCAACTAATTAGCTTTTTTTCAACTGACTTCAACGAGCTCGTCCCAACATTAGGTTATAAATAGTAGAACGTGCTTAGCTGTTAATCATTTCATTTAAGCAATTGACAAAAATATTTACACTTTCGACTACTTAAATCAACGAATTTTCAGTAGCATATAGCTATCTAATATAAATAACCTATAGACAGGTCATATGAAAGAAAACAAAAGTACATTGGCAAGAATAACCTTAGGGTTATTTAGTTTGCTCAATACTTCACGAAAAATTATTATTAACTTAGTGTTTTTTACCGTGTTACTGCTGCTATTTATTGCAATTAGTACAGGTGAAGAGAATATTAAGGTAGAACCAGGATCGGCACTTATCTTGAACATCCGTGGTGATATTGTTGAGCAAAAGCATAATATAGATCCAATGGATACTTTTATCAGTGAAGCGCTAGAGCAACCTGACACAGCACCAGAAGTATTGCTAGCTGACATTTTAGCCGTGATAAAAAATGCTGAAACTGATGACCGCATTAGTATGCTGGTATTAGATTTAAAAAATATGCAAGGCTCGGGCATTACTAAATTAAATGATGTCGCCAAAGCAGTACAGCAATTTAAAAGCAGTGGTAAACAAGTCATTGCTGTTGGTGAACAGTACAGCCAAAATCAGTATTACCTTGCAAGTTATGCCGATGAAATTTGGCTTAATCCAAAAGGTTGGATGCTATTAGACGGCTATGGACGTTATCAACTCTACTTTAAATCAGCCTTGGAAAAACTTGCTATTAGTCAACACGTTTTTCGCGTCGGTACTTATAAGTCAGCTATAGAGCCTTATATCAGAGACGATATGTCAGACGCTGCCAAAGAAGCTAACCAATTATGGTTAAACGATCTCTGGCAACAATATAAAACCGATGTGGCTACGCAACGTAACTTTTCAGTCAGCAATTTTGATGAAAATGTTGATGTTTTAGTTACTAAGTTAAAAGCAGCCAACGGTAATATTGCCGAATATGCTTTAGCTAATAAATGGGTTGATGCCCTAAAAACGCGAGAGCAAGTAACCCAAGATTTAATCAACATGGTTGGCAGTGATGGTGAGTCAGGTTATAAAAGTATAACTTTTAATGACTACTCAAAAGCCATTACCTCAAGTATTAACATGGAAAATTTTGATAGTGATAAAATTGCTGTCATTGTCGCCAAAGGCACCATTTTAGACGGTAATCAAAAGCCAGGTAAAATTGGCGGCGAGAGTACGGCGGCTTTATTACGTAAAGCACGTGAAAACAATCAAGTTAAAGCCGTTGTCTTGCGCGTCGATAGCCCAGGTGGCAGTGCATACGCTTCAGAAGTTATTCGCCAAGAAGTGGAATTACTTAAAGCAGCAGGTAAACCAGTTATTGCTTCTATGGGAACTTATGCCGCATCAGGTGGTTATTGGATCTCTGCTTCAGCTGATAAAATTTATGCCTCCCCGACGACTATTACCGGCTCTATTGGCATTTTTGGTTTCTTTATGACCTTTGAAAATACCTTAAGTAAATTAGGTATTCATACCGATGGCGTAGGTACCACAGATATTGCTGGCTTTGGCATCACCCGCGCATTAACACCGGGCATGGCAAATATTGTGCAACTTAATATTGAGCGCGGCTATCGTGATTTTATTGAGCTTGTTGCAACCAATCGCAATATGAGCACTGAGCAAGTTGATGCTATTGCGCAGGGTCGTGTATGGTCAGGTTCAAAAGCATTAGAGCTTGGTTTAGTCGATGCATTAGGGAATCTAGACAGTGCCATAGAAGCTGCAGCTGAACTTGCTAACCTAACAGATTATGAAACATTGTTAGTTGAGAAACAAAAAAGTTCACGCGCACTGTTCTTACAAAGTTTATTTGGCCAAGCTTCTGTTCTATTAGGTCAAACATCTGATAGAGATTATGACGAAAGTGCCTTAACTGAAATCATCAGTAAGTTATCGCTTGAATTAAAGCAATTAGCACAACTAAATGATCCTCAAGGTATCTACTCGTTTTGTTTGGCTTGTGAAGTTGACTAATTACAGTTAACTGACTTCATTAAGCCTCGAATTATCGAGGCTTTTTTATTTTAAGCCGTTAGTTTTCTCACCTGTATATCTTGGCATTATGTTATAGTCTCGAATAATTCCAGTAATTTTGGCATCAATCCGTAATGCCACTCTCTTATAAAGACCTGAGCTATGAGAAAACGCATATATATCGCTTATACCGGTGGTACCATCGGTATGAAACCAAGCGAAAATGGTTATATTCCACAGAAACAACATTTAACCGACGCGATAATGAAAATGCCCGATTTTCATCGGGAAGAAATGCCGGCATTTACCATCAATGAATATCAGCCTTTAATTGACTCATCTAATATGTCTCCAGCTGATTGGCAACGTATTGCTGATGATATTAAGCAACACTATGATGACTATGATGGTTTTGTTGTCTTGCATGGTACTGACACCATGGCTTATACCAGCTCAGCATTATCGTTTATGTTAGAAAACTTAAGTAAACCGGTCATTGTAACCGGATCTCAAATCCCTTTAAGTCAACTGCGTTCAGACGGACAAGAAAATCTACTAAATTCTCTTTATATCGCGGCCAACTATCCTATCAACGAAGTGGGGTTGTATTTTAGTAACAAACTTTTTCGTGGCAACCGCAGTATAAAAGCTTATGCGGATGGTTTTGATGCCTTTGACTCGCCAAATTTACCACCTTTACTTGAAGCTGGAATTAATATTAAGTTGATCCAAGGAAAAATTTCAGAGCCGGTAGCATTACCTTTGGCGTTGGCACAAATTACGCCACAACCTATAGGTGTGGTGCATTTATATCCTGGAATATCAGTAGAATTAATAAAAAACATTATTAAACAGCCAGTTAAAGCATTAATAATTAGAAGTTACGGTGTCGGAAATGCCCCACAAGATCAAGCATTATTAGATTGTTTAGCACAAGCAAATAATAGCGGTATTGTTATTGTTAATTGTAGTCAATGTATTAAAGGTACAGTCAATATGAAAGGTTATGCTACCGGTAATGCGTTGAGCAAAATTGGGGTTATTAGTGGTCATGATATGACTTTAGAAGCCACATTAACAAAATTACATTACTTGCTAAGCAAAAATTACAGCCACGCGAAAATTTGCCAACTGCTTGAAGTCAATTTACGGGGTGAATTAAGCTAACGCTTTCGAAAATAAAGGCATAGAAAACAACAAAAAAGTCAGCATTATAATGCTGACTTTTTTACTATTAATAGAAACTATCTTATTGAAAAATAGGTTTAATACGTGCCAAGTACTCAACATCTTGCACAGTAAATTGGCCTAACATTAACCACTGGGTAAACTTAGCGGGTAAGTCAATGGCTATCCCTGAAGACATTTGGGCTTGCATTAAATTTACCTGCACAGTCATCCGATGCTGTTGCAATTCACTTGGCGAAGGTCGACCCGATAAGATTTCAAGCTCTAATGTAGCTTCTGCTCGATTTACAGTCTTAGTATTGGTCGCTAAATCTTTCAGTTTTTTCTGCCAAAAACTACTTAACTGCTGATAATCAGTTTGCTCAGTAAAGCTTTGCGATTGTTCCAGCGCTTGTTCTAGCGTAGAAAATAAATAACCCCACTGCCTTTTTTCATCCGCAAGCTTTAAATCAACAATTTTCTGCTCTACTGATTTTGCTTTAGCATTAATTTGCTTTTCAAGCGTTAGCATTTTTGGCTTTTGCTGGCTAACTTCTTGATATAAGCTTTGCAGTGCTTGTGAAAATTGTTGCAGCGTTGATAATTGCGTTAAGTTAACAAATTGCCCTTCTAGTGCTGCTAAAGCATTAAGCAACTCAGTCGTTTTAGCGCTTGTTGCTGACTTTTCCAAAGCACTTTGTTGCTCTCGCTTAGCAAAAATATCATCATTAATTTTTCTAAAATTTTGCCAAAGTTTATTTTCTACTTTTGGACCAGCATAACCTATGTTGCGCCATTGAGTTTGTAGATCTTTGACTTGCGCTACAGCAGCAAAAACATCTTCTTCAGTAAGTAACTTTTCAGCTGACTTAATTAAGTTTTGTTTTGCGAACTTATTTTGTTGATGAAAATCTTTAATCGCTGACTTAACAGGCTGTAGTGCTAAATTAAATTGATTATTAACCTCTTGGTACACTGAGCGATCAATTTGACCCGCACTTTGCCATTGTTTAATTAACTGATTTAATTCTACTTCTACACCTTTGTAATCACTGATGTTATCTGCTTCTGTTGTCGTGTTTATTTTTTCTGCCAGTAAGTTTGCTTGCTCGACATAGGATTGACGGGTGATCAGGTGTTGTGCACGTAATTTTTCTTGTTCGGCAAAATATAATCGACAAGGCGCAAATGCGCTTTCACATAATTGGTTAAATTCAGTATTTAAACTCTGTTCGGCATCATCGTCTGCATGACCCAAGCTGTTCCATGTTTTCCTGTATTGCTTTACTTTTTCCGCTTGTTCATTAGGATTATCAAGCGGGGTTTCAACAATCGCTTTAATTTCAGCTAAAAGCTTTTGCTTTCGTGGCGTGGCAATATAGTGTTCCCAATCGGCTAATTCAGCAATTTTTTCATTGATTGCATCATAATCTTTTTGGATACGATGCTGCTGTTGTTCAGATAAAGCATTAAATAGTTGTTTGGCCTTTTTAAAAACACCAAACGCTACATTGTACTTTCCAGCACCGATCAGTCGTTTAACATCATGTAATTTTTTCTGTGTGGCTGAGAACTCTTGCTTTTGCTGCTGTTGTAATGGTTTTAATGCTGCACGCCAATTTTTTTGAATTTCTTGTGCTGAAGATTTTATCGAATTAGGTAAACTACCAGAGGCTTTTTTCTCTGCTTTCTGCCAGTTTGTTAGCCACTGCTGATAAATTGCCAGTCGTTCATTCATCTCTACAACTGTTGTTGGTAATGCTAATTGAGAGATTTTTGAAATTAAATGTGTCGCATCACTAACCGATTGCGCAATTTCAGGTAATTGCTGTAACTTTTGCTGTTGCTGACAAATTTTAGTGATAAAGCTATTTTGTTCATTTTTGCTTAACGCTGAAGCAATTATTTCACTGGTTAACTTATCAAACAACGTTTGGTATTGCTGTTCATCAATCGCTTCATTTTCGAAAATACTGGTGCTCAGCGTTTGATCAATAATAGCCAGTGTCTTTTCAAAGTGTTGTCGTGCTTGTTGTTTTTTCTCATCAAGCTCTCGGGCTATTTCTGCTTGCGTATATTGCTCAGCCTTAACCGCAAACAACTTATCAAGCTGTGCCAAAATAGTTGCTTTTTTATCGGTGAAGTTGCTGATTTCAACGCTTTGAAAACAATCGAACTCGGTAGCTAAAACCTGCCATTCATCAACCAATTGTGTACGCTTGGTTAAATAGGCTTCATATTCATATTGATCTTTTAACGCTTGTAGTTTAGCTAAAACTAAATTGATTTTTTTACGTAATGCGATAGGTTGTTCGATAACAAACTGTAATCGGCTAATTTTGTCAGTTAACTGTTGCGTGACATCAGCATCAGTGGATTTTTTCTTTAATTTTTCTAATAGCTCTATATCATCTACGTTATCGATAATATATTGCTGAACTTGTACATTTTGCTTTTGATTAAACAAATTGAGCAATAGGTGAGGCTTTAATACTGCTTTACTGCTTGGATCGTTTGCTTTGGCTCTATTCGCTATTTTTTCAAATAAGGCAATAATCAAATTACCGTCTTCAGCTATTTTCAACCAATCTTCATACAAACTATAGTGATTATACCTCGCGATGTAAGCGAGTTTTTCTTGCTCAGAAACTTTGATTTCATCTTGCTCTGTGAGAATAGCGGCAACTTTTTTACCGGCATACTGCTTAATCTTGGCCATTGAATTTTCTTGACTATGCATTAACCAAGATTGATAACTGGCTAGTTTAATTAAAGCGGCACGTCGAACATTTTCATTTTCATCGGCAATGGCAAGTTGAGCAATAATTTCATGTTGTTCTGGTGCATCAATAGATAAACTACTATTGATGGCTTCGACACGCACACTACTATTTTTATGTTGCCATTTCTTTTTTAAAAACTTGGAAAAAATCATATATTTGAAAACCTAGCAATATCATTGCTATCTAACGCTGTGGGAAAGTCTGAACGTAGTTCACTTTTTGATTTAATAATCATCTCGCCTTTAGGGCCAATGGACAATGTTTGATCTGAATTTAAATGTTTAGATTGATAAGCCATGGTAATTTGTACAGCAGTCATCTGCTGCTCTTTATCAACAGACGTGCCTTCTGGCCATTTACCCGTTTCAGCGGCGCACTTTAAACGCAGGTACATTTCTTCTGACATAGTGTCAACTAACTGAATTATATCCATGAAAATCTCTTTAAATAAGGTTGATTACGCTTGGTTACGCTTGGTTAATATAAGTCTGACTCGCGTTACAATATAGAGTATAAAGCCTAGAATAGTACTGGCGATAGCACTAATATATTGCCAAGTACCTGGTTGAGCATCTTGCCAATACAGAAAAAGGAAACCACCACAAAATAACAGCATAGCGATAAAAGAATGATTCATTAATTGTTGCGATTTTTTTACCGCACTAACGCGTTTTAAGTTCGCTATTTTATCTGCATCCAATACGGTTAAATCAAGCTGACAATAATGACATGATTTGACTTTATCAGAAATTTTTTTCTTACAACTAGGGCAATTGATAACGGCCATTTTTTCACCTCTTTTTCGACACTATATTTTACCTAAAAAAAACACCCTTGCGGGCGTTTTTTTTCAGTAAATAACATTTATTTTTTATTTTGTTGTTCTAGACGCTTTTCCCAGAAATCAGCATTTTCAATTTCCAGGCTTTTTGGATCAAAAGTATAATTATCGACGCCCTCTTTTTGTTGTCTTTCATAATCTTTTAGCGCCTTAACTGCTGGTTTAGCCATAAAGAAAATAATAAGAATACCAATAATATTTAACCAAGCCATCATACCAACACCTACATCACCCATCCCCCATGCAACATCTGCGGCTTTAACGGTTCCGTAAAAGGTCGCTGTCATGATCAACACTTTTAGTAAAAAAGTTAATGCCGGTAGGTTATAGGTACGTTTAATGTATGAAACATTATTTTCCGCGATAAAGTAATACGCCAAAATAGTGGTAAAAGCAAAGAAAAACAATGCAATAGCAATAAATGGCTTACCAAAACCTGTTAGCATACTTTCAACAGCAATTTGAGTAAAAGCGGGGCTATTAGCGGCAATATCGCCAGCAATATTTTGTACGATAAAGCTTGCTTCACCTTCTAATCTGACATTATAAGACTGTGTGATCAAAATCATAAAGGCGGTCGCTGTACAAACAAATAACGTATCTATGTATACAGAAAATGCTTGCACCAAACCTTGTTGTGCCGGATGGTCAACTTCAGCAGCGGCTGCTGCATGTGGTCCTGTACCTTGTCCTGCTTCGTTAGAGTAAACACCACGTTTAACACCCCAACCGATTGCTGCGCCTACACCAGCCATTGGTGTAAATGCATCAGTAATGATCAACATAAATACGTCAGGTAAACGATCAATATGTAAGAAAATCATTACACAAGCAATAATGATATAAGCCAAGGCCATAAAAGGTACCACAACCTGAGTGAAGCTAGCGATACGTTTAACGCCACCAAAGATAATAAAACCTAGAATGAGGACAATAAATACTGCGGTATATAGCTTGGTCATAGCAATCGGTCCAAGCGCGGTATCAATAATATTACCACTACCAAAAACCATAGTAACTGCTTCACCAATACTATTAGATTGCACGGTTGGAAGCAGTGCACCACAAGCAATAATGGTTGCTATAGCAAATATCCAAGCATACCATTTTTGTCCCATGGCTTTTTCAATATAATATGCAGGGCCACCACGATACAAGCCGTCTTGCTCTTCTTTGTAAATTTGCGCATTGGTGGATTCGATATAGGCTGTTGCCGCACCAAAAAATGCTACTATCCACATCCAAAATACCGCACCGGGTCCACCAAAACCAATGGCTGCAGCAACGCCGGCAATATTACCTGTACCAACACGACCTGATAACGAGACTGCTAAGGCTTGGAAAGATGAAATCCCCTGCTTTGAACTTTTTCCTGATAGCAGTAGACGCCACATTTCACGAAAATGTCGGATCTGCACAAATCGCGTGATAACTGAGAAAAACAGTCCTGTACCCAAGCAAAGATAAATCAATGCTGGGCTCCAGATAATATTATTTAATGTATTTACAATTTCTTGCACTATAGACCCCTAGTTATTATTATTTTTGTAAAGTTAATTTTGCTTTGTAAAATATTGTTATCTACTTTATCGCGCTAGCGTAAGTCATCAACCACGTGATAAATTGCGGTCAGAAAATCTCGTCCAAATAAGCTACTACGCTCATCAGACCAACCGACACTAAAATCAGGAAGTAGATCATTGTCTTTAAACGGCATTTCAACAGTGTAAGCTAAACACTTAAATTGTTCACCCACCCAATTAGAGGCTACGGTTAAATTTGCTTGGCCTGGCTCGTCTTTATCGTAGCCTTTGTCATCTTGAAATTCAGGAGTAATAGCCAAAAGCACATTTTTAAATTTTTCTTCAAGTGCTTTGATACGATCGTCATAAGAAGGAATACCTTCACAACCGGCAACAAAATTAAAAGGTAGCGCTTCATCACCATGAATATCTAGATGCATATCCACGCCTGTTGCTAGCATTTTTTCACGCACAAGATAAACTTCTGGGCTGCTTTGCATAGACGGTGCTTGCCACTCACGGTTTAAGTTCACCCCTTTAGCATTAGTACGAAGATGGCCACGAGCAGATCCGTCTGGGTTCATATTTGGTACTAAATAAAATACCGCACTATTGAGTAACGAACGTGCAACACCGTCATCTTCATCTAACAAACGGTCGATAAAACCTTCCATAAACCACTCAGCCATACTTTCACCCGGGTGCTGGCGCGCTGTTAACCAAATAACTTTTTTACCTTCGCCCTCCTCACCGACTTTTAATACCGAGATATCGCGACCATCAAGTGTTTGGCCTAATACCTGTAACTGACAATCAATGTCTAATTGAGCGCTGTGAATTAAGTCTTGATGACGTTCGTAACTGTATGGCGCAAAATAAGCGAAATAAGTCGTATCAAATTCTGGCGTGAAAGTAATAGTAAGCTTTTCACCATCGAAAGTTGTTGGCACACGAAACCAGTGCTGGCGATCGTGTGAGGCTACCGCTTGATAGTTTTCCCAACCTTCGACATAAGCTGACTTGCCAGCATTGGTTAAATGCATAACATGTTCGACATGCTCATTGTTGTGAAGTTTAAAATGAAACCATTGATAAAAATCTGATTGGTGGTCTTTTTTAATCGCTAATTGAATATTGCTTGGATCTTGTGCTGAGATAACATCGATATTACCAGAGTCAAAATTTGCTGAAATTTGCATAAGGCTGATTGCTCATTATTTTTTGATTGTCTTAGTGTACACAAACCGGTAAAAGATCAGAAGTCTAAAAACTCCTTAAATACAGGCCTATTTCCGTAGAATAGCCGAGAGAACGTGAAATAATGGTATTTTCTTCATCTAAAACGTAATAACTGGGATAACCCATGACTTTATAATTAGCTTTCACCTGCTCATTACCTAAGGCAACAGGGAAAGTTAATTGATGATTGGTAGTAAACTTTTTTACTTCTTCAACATCGACAAAATCTAGTGCAACAGCAATAACATTTAAATCCGGCGTTTTCTGATAAACATTCTGTAAGTTCTCAATACTAAAGTTACATACTTGGCACCAGGGCGCAAAAAAATAAACAATAGTTTGCTTACCGTTTGCTTGTAAAAGAATGTCTTCATTAGTAATTGTTTTTAATTGCTGTGGTTTCGGTGTGACATGGTCACTCGTAGAGAGCATGCTCATTTCTCGCAACATAGCGACACCATTAAAAATAAGTAAAAATACAACGGCTTGTATTAATATGCTGCGCAACAAAATAAAGTGTCCTAATAAAATCAGCTGGTAGTTATTAAGACCCGATAAGTAATTTTATTGTTCATCATAATTATAAAAACATGATCTATTTAACTAATTTTGCCTAAAAAATGTCCCCTGCTGATTAATTTGGATTTTTATGTGTACAATCTCGTCCTTCTGGATGACATGCTTTTTGCACAATCAATGGCCCATTACGCTCAGTACCAATAAACTGTCTGCCACTTGGCTAAATTAAAGCTTAATAATAAACTGGCAAACCATGAGTTTTTAATGACTAGGTTCACTGACATTTTTGGTACTCTTGCGCTTAACGTATGTATAACAGCCCTGATATAAAACTAATCTACCTTTGACGCTGTAGGTATACTTTGCTTAACTAATAACATGGCAGTTTCATGTTGAGCGTGCACAAAGGAATTGATTTTAATATCTGACATAGCTGCTTTTTCTTCTAAGGTACTTACCTTAACAATTAAGTTAGCATCAGGATAATAGTCCAGCACAGCTTGACAAATAATTTGCTTATTTTTCAATGTATTAACAGTAACTATAATGCTGTTCGTTTGCTCTACTTTTAATGATTCAAGCACTGGTTGTTTATCCAGATGACCAAAATAGGCGTTATAACCACGCTTTCGCGCTAATAACACATGTTGTAAGTTATCGGAAATAATGAAGAAATTAATCCCTTGCTGAGTCAACTCTTTCGCAACAATTCTGCCAAGAATTGCAAAACCACAAACAATAGTGTGGTTGCTGGCATTTACTGTGGTTATCTTATCTGCTTCAAAGAATTCAACAACAAACAGTGCTGAGAGCTTATAGATATTAGCAACCATAAAGGGTGTTAATATCATTGATAGCACAGTGATCAATATCAGGAAGCTGGCAACATTTTCTGCCAGAAGGTTTTGGCTCAACGCTAGCGCAAAAATGGCAAAAGAAAATTCTCCAACTTGGCATAAAGCTAATGCTGATTTTATCGCTTCGCTTTTATTAGATTTTGCTCTCATCAGCATATAAATAATCAGCGCTTTTATCAACATGACTAAAACTAAGGTGCCTAATACCCAGTGCAGATTGCTGATAAAGTAAAACACGTCAATCTTGGTGCCGATGGAAAAGAAAAAAGCACCAAGTAATAGATCCTTATAAGAAGATATATCTGACTCTACTTTTATATGAAATTTAGTTTCTGCGATAATCATACCCGCGATAAATGCCCCTAACGAGTAGGTAAAACCAAGTTCATGAGCGATCAATGATGTGCCTAAAACGATGGTAAAGACTGAACTTAAGAACAGCTCTTCCATACGGGCATTTGACGAGAAATGTAGCAACCAACTGATAATTTTCTTACCAACGGTAAACATGAAAAGAATAATGATACTGGCATACAACAAGGTTTTTAAGAAAATATCTGTCAGTGACAGCTCATTATTCGATAAAAAGCTCATTAATAGTAAAATCGGGATCACAGCTAAGTCTTGAAACACTAAGATAGCTACAGATTTTTTGCCGTATGGGGTAACAATATCCTTAGACTTTTTTAAATAAGGTAATACGATGGCGGTCGAAGATAAGCTAAATGACAGCGCAACAATTAATGCCGTAATCGCTTCAATACTGAAAATATAGAACGCCATAAGAAAAATAACACTGGCACTAGCAGCAACCTGCATAAAACCGTTGAAAAATATCAACTCCTTCATTTTGCCCAATTTAGCAAAAGACATTTCTAAACCAATGGTAAACATTAGAAAAACGATGCCAAATTCACCAATTAAATCAAGAGAATGCAGACTTGTACTACCATTAAAGTCAAAGAAATTACTGACGATGGTGCCGGTAATAATATAACCGATAATATGCGAAATAGAGAATTTGGCTAAGACGATATTTATCACACTCGCAAGTGCTAATGATACTGCAATTATAATCAGTATAGAGTCCATACAATCCCTTAAGTCAACCTTATGATTTACATCAGTAATTAAAAATTCATTTACTTAATTCAATGCATATTACAGACCACTAAATCATACAATCAACTAAAAATAAACACCTAAAATTCAATGAGTTACACAACCAATTCAATTAACTCCCTCATCAGTGCCGCTTAAGCCCCCTATATTAAGGCAAAAGCACCATTATGGTGCAAATAATCCGCTAACTTTATGCCCAGCTTAGCTCTATTAATAGCAAGGTAATGACGGTTAAGATAGGAAACTAGTGATAGCTATTAGCATGAATTACATAATCGGCAATGCAGCTAAGATAAATGTAATAAAATTAAATCAACAGTTTATATATTCATTGCATGGATGTATAAAATAAGGCAAATTAATATATAAACGCTATCACTAGTGAAATTTATGAAAAAAAATCCAATACCTAAATATTGGATTTTAATATAAAAATAGCAGTTAACAGTTTAACTGATATTAGTACAACCTTTCATGTAAGGTTGTAACACTGTTGGTACGTTAATGCTGCCATCGGCTTGTTGATAGTTTTCTAACACCGCAACTAAGGTACGACCTACTGCTAACCCTGAGCCATTTAAGGTATGCACTAGTTCAGGTTTATTCGTTTCACTGCTGCGGTATCTTGCTTGCATTCTACGCGCTTGGAAGTCACCCATATTTGAACAAGATGAAATTTCACGGTAAGTGTTTTGTGCTGGTAACCAAACTTCGATATCGAAAGTTTTAGTGGCACTAAAACCAATATCACCAGTACATAAAACCACCGTGCGGTAAGGTAACTCTAATTTTTCAAGAATTTTTTCTGCGTGGCCGGTTAAATCTTCTAGTGCTTGAAAAGACTCTTCTGGTTTAACAATCTGTACCATTTCAACTTTATCAAACTGATGCTGACGAATTAGACCGCGAATGTCACGACCGTATGAACCGGCTTCACTGCGAAAACATGGCGTGTGAGCACACATTTTGATCGGTAAGTCTTGCTCATCAACAATTTCATCACGCACTAAATTTGTTAATGGCACTTCAGCGGTTGGGATCAAGGATAATTTTTTGTTGTTTAATTCAGTATGGAATAAGTCTTCACCAAATTTTGGTAACTGACCGGTACCATATAATGAATCATGGTTAACTAAGTACGGTACATACATTTCTTGATAGCCATGTTCTTCACTATGTACATCAAGCATAAATTGCGCTAATGCACGGTGTAACTTGGCAATTTGTCCACGCATGACGGCAAAACGAGTACCAGCAAGCTTAGCGCCGCTTTCAAAATCTAAGCCTTTGTCTAAAGCTGTAGCGACATCAACATGATCTTTTATTTCAAAATCAAATACTCGCGGCGTCCCCCAACGTTTAATTTCAACGTTATCATCTTCACTAGCACCAGCAGGAACCGACTCATGAATTAAGTTTGGAATTGCAGAGGCGATATTATCAATTTGAGCAAGCACTTGCGTTTGCGCTTCTTTCGCTGCTTCTAGCTCGTCACCTAACTTACTAACTTCCGCCAACAAAGGCTGAATGTCTTCGCCACGAGCCTTGGCTTGTCCTATCGACTTAGAGCGAGTGTTACGCTGATTTTGTAAATCTTGCGTTTTCATTTGAATAGCTTTACGTTGCTCTTCCAACTCAACTAATTGAGCGGTATCTAGCGTGTAGCCACGTTTGGCGAGTTCAGTTGCGGTGTTTTCTATATCTGTTCTAAGTAATTTTGGATCAAGCATGATATGTCACGTGTTTTCTTTGTTATTTACTTGTTAAAAATAGATACAATAAACATACCTAATGCCGCTGCAGAAATACACAAACTGACATTGAGTAAAATATTTATTGTCGCTTTTAATACATCACCTTGTTGAATTAATAACAAAGTGTCTAATGAGAAGGTTGAAAAAGTAGTAAATGCGCCTAAAAAGCCGATACCGATCAATGTTCGATAAACACTAACCTCAATTACATTCTGTTCAATTAACCCATAAAGTGCTCCCATGATCAGGGAGCCGGAAATATTAACCGCCAACGTCGCAAAAGGGAATCCTTTTCCGAGCCAATTCAAAATTAATTGTGAAATATAAAAGCGAAAGCTTGCACCAAATGCGCCACCTAAAGCGACAAATAAGTACAAACTGAGATTGCTTATGTTATTAGTCATATCGACGTTGGTCACTTTTTTGATCTAGCTGGTTTAAATAATTTAACTTATCACGCAGTTGTTTTTCTAGCCCGCGGTCGGTGGGTTGATAAAACGTTGTGTGCGCGATTTCTTCTGGAAAATAATTTTCACCCGCAGCAAAACCACCCACTTCATCATGCGCGTAGCGATATTCACTACCGTGACCTAACTCTTTGGTAAGCGCACTGGTTGAGTTTTTTAAGTGCAAAGGCACATCGAGGTCACTGGTCTCTTTTGCTAGCGCTTTGGCCTGTGAAAATGCCATATAAACGGCATTACTCTTCGGTGCTAATGCCATATAAACGGCAGCTTGTGCTATCGCACGCTCGCCTTCACTGGGTCCAACACGTTGAAAAGTATCCCAAGCGTTAATCGCCAACTGCATAGCCCTTGGATCGGCATTACCAATATCTTCACTAGCAATGGCTAACAAGCGTCGAGCAACGTAAAGTGCATCACCACCACCGGTTAAAATACGGGCATACCAATAAAGTGCCGCATCAGGATCTGAACCCCTGACCGATTTATGAAAAGCACTAATGAGATCATAAAAAGCATCGCCGCCTTTATCATAAAGCGCTATTTTATTGCCAGCGACTTGAATTAACTGCGCTTTGCTAAGTGTTTGTTGATTATTTTCAACATCAGTAATCTCTAAACAATTCTCCAACAAGTTAAGTAATCTTCTCGCGTCACCATTAGCTAACGCGATCAGTTGCTTTTTGGTTTCGTCATCAATAATGATTTCAAACTGTGTGCTTTGTTGTTGGTAACTTATGGCGCGCTGTAAAACATTATTTAAATTCCCAGCACTGAGTTTTTTCAAGGTATAAACACGAGCTCGCGACAAAATAGCTTGATTGAGCTCAAAGGCTGGATTTTCAGTGGTCGCGCCAATAAAGATAATGGTGCCATCTTCAATATGCGGTAAAAAAGCATCTTGTTGGCTTTTGTTAAAGCGATGTACTTCATCAACAAACAGTACCGTTCTACGCTGTTGGTGTATAGCACGGTCTTTGGCATTTTCTATCGCTTGACGTATGTCTTTAATACCTGAAGTTACCGCAGAAACACGTTCTATATCAGCATTGGCATGATTAGCAATAATTTCTGCAATCGTGGTTTTTCCGGTGCCAGGTGGTCCCCAAAATATTAGCGAATGGACTTTACCTTGCTCAATAGCTAAAGGCAGAGGCATACCCTTAGCTAAAATATGTTCTTGTCCTTCATATTCTGCCAACGTTTTCGGCCGCAGCTTTGCCGCTAACGGTTTAAAACTGTCATCTTCAGCAAAGGCTAAATCAAGTGAGCCATTAGCGTTGGTCATCTAAATAAACACCTTCAGGAACAGTAAACGTAAATAAGCTCATATCAGGCTTATCATCATGATTTGCCAGTGTGATCACACTGAGTTGCCCCGTAGCATCAAGAATGTTAAAAGCAGACAGTTCAACGTTGTCAACATTCTCAGCAAACGTTAGCTCTAAGCTTTTAACACGGGCATTGTCATTGTTGGCACTGATCAAATAACGATTATCCGCTAATTGGCTAACATTATAATCCCGCCATAATCTAGCATCATTACTAGTGATCAATAAAATAGGTGTATTGGCTATCGCATTGGCCAACGAATATACACTGACCTGTTCAACAAACGGGTCATAAAACCATAAATTGCTGCCATCAGAAACAATCAAGGATTCATCTGGCGATGTCGTTTGCCAGTTAACTAAATTAGGTTTACTGACTGATAATAAGCCATTGCCTTGCTGTAATTCATTGCCCGTTTCATCAAATATTTTTTGAGTAAATTCTGCACTGAAAAATTCAATTTTTGCCAACTTGGCCATTAGCTTAACTTTACTACTATCGGCTTCTTGCGTGACAGCATTGGCTTTAATCGCTGTAGCTTGAGTTTTTCCGCTCGTTGCCGCTAAACTATTGGTTGATAATACTGTACTCAATAATGTTGCCATAACAGCAGCATTTTTTATCAATTTCATTTTTTTTAACATCTTAAGATTCCTTAATCGGCGGTGGCGCTAATACTTCTCGAGCACCATTATTGCCTGGTCGACTTACAACACCATTTTGCTCCATTTGTTCGACAATACGAGCTGAACGGTTGTAACCGATCCTAAATTTACGTTGAATACTAGAAATGGAAACACGACGTGTTTCGCTAATAAATGCTAAGGCCTCGTCATATAATGTATCGATTTCTTCATCGCCATTGCCATCAGCTTGTTCACCTGGCAATAAAATTTCTTGTTCTGTATCACCTGAAAGAATTTCTTCAATATAGTTTGGCTCGGCTCTTGATTTCCAATCATTAACCACGGCATGTACTTCATGGTCATCAACGAAAGCGCCATGCACCCGAATGGGGACTGCTTCACCAGGCGGTAAATAAAACATATCCCCCATGCCCAAGAGTTGATCTGCGCCTTGTTGATCTAAAATGATGCGCGATTCTATTCGAGATTGTACCCTGAGCGCCATACGTGTTGGTATATTGGCCTTAATTAAACCCGTAATAACATCGGCAGATGGACGTTGGGTGGCTAAAATTAAATGAATACCGGCAGCACGTGCTTTTTGCGCAATACGGGCAATAAGTTCTTCCACTTTTTTACCCACGATCATCATCATGTCAGCAAATTCATCAACAATAATGACAATTGACGGTAATTTTGTTAATAAAGGCGGTGTTTGAGTAAATGCATCACTTGGTTGCCATAAAGGGTCAATCAAAGGTTCTCCCGCGGCAATTGCCTTAGCAACTTTGTCGTTATAACCTTTAAGGTTTCTGACACCAAGCTTCGACATTAATTGATATCGTCGTTCCATTTCTCCGACACACCAACGCAGTGCATTAGCTGCCTCTTTCATATCAGTTACTACCTCAGATAATAAATGAGGAATACCATCATAAACTGAAAGCTCTACTTGTTTAGGGTCAATCATGATCATACGGACATCTTCTGGCGAAGACTTATATAAAATACTGACAATCATGGTATTAACCGCAACTGACTTACCAGAGCCGGTGGTACCTGCAACTAATAAATGCGGCATTTTTGCCAGATCGGCAATAACCGGTTCACCTGATATATCGCTACCTATAGCCATCGCCAAATTAGATTTAGACTGGGAAAACTTCTCACAAGAAATCACATCAGCAAAAAAGACCGTTTCTCGATGTTTATTCGGCAGTTCAATACCGATCACCGATTTTCCTTCAATAACCTCCACAACGCGAACACTTTTTGCTGATAAAGAACGGGCTAAATCTTTCGATAAATTGGTAATTTTACTGGCTTTTACACCTGGCGCTAGATTCAATTCAAAGCGGGTAATAACCGGGCCGGGGAAAACACCAACCACTTCCGCTTTTATGCCAAATTCCATTAGTTTAGCTTCAACCAAACGTGATACACGTTCGAGTTGTTCTTGATCAATAGGATGCTTGGCACGGTCGGGACGGTCTAATAAATCTAATGAGGGCATATCACTATAATTAGGCTCAGCTGCCTTTTCATTATCTAGTTGCTGGTAAATTTTATCATGTAATGTTGTTGGCTCTTCAACCGTTATTTTTTCTACCGGCTCAAATGCTGCCGCTATTTCATCATCACTAACATGTTCTTGAACATTCATTGCTAGTGGCTCACCCATTAATTCGTCGATATCGACGTAGGGTTCATGTTCACGGGTGTTATAAGCACTGTCATCAACACTTTTAGCAAATATACTTTCGTGTTCAATATCACTGATGGTTTCTAAGGCTTGTTTAACTTCATCCGACTCTTTTTCAAAGGCAATGTAATGTTCAGGAACATTATCAACATCGTTATCATCTGCAGTGTTATTTTCAATATTGACGCTTGCTAACCTTTGTTCTTTGCTATTCGCTACAGTTGTTTTTTCGGGACCAGTACCTAAATGATGCTTAATTAATGCTGGTACGGTTAATAGATATTCGATAACTCGAATAGCGTATTCCCCTACCCTGTCTATGGCATTGAGCAATGATACTCCCGTCAACAAGACAAAGCCTGAGCCACAAAAAGTGACAAATAATAAGGTACTGCCGACAAAAGAAAAATACGGTAATAAAGAATTACTTAATACATCACCTAAAATGCCACCGGCAGAAAAATAAAACACATCATCAAAGTTCATACTGGCGATAGAGGTAATACCAATATAAAACAAAATAAAGCCGATGAATTTTAAACCCAGCGTCAGGTAATCAAGACGAATTAATTGATGATATTTTTGAAACAATAACCAACCGGTAACAGCGATAACGAAAGGAAGACTATAAGCAACTAAACCAAAAAGATTTAGCAACAAGTCTGACAAATATGCTCCGACAGCCCCCCCCATATTACGCACGGGGGTTTGATAGCCGGTTTGCGACCAGCCGGGATCTGCGGGATCAAAACTAAACAGCGCTAACATAATAAACATGGCAAAAACGCAAGAGACTAATAGCCCTGCTTCGAGAAGGCGTTGAACGCCATTTAACTTAGGAGATGGTGAAGACAAATGCACACTCTTGAGAAAATTATCATTATAATGTTGCTAAAATACCAAACATTAGCAGCGAATTAAATCTTTTAGCGTTTTATTGGTAACAAATTAGAGGATTTAACCTCTTCCATCACCACATAAGTTCTACTTTCACTAACCGCAGGCAGACGTAACAAAGTATTACCAAGCAGTTCACGATAAGCAGCCATATCGGCAACACGGGTTTTTAACAGAAAATCAAAATCACCTGAGACTAAGTGACACTCTTGGATAACATCAAGTTCATGTACCGCTTTAGAAAAATCATCAAAAACATCAGGACTGGTTTTAGTTAAGGTAATTTCAACAATAACTAACAAAGCAGCTTCTAATTTATGTGGATTTAAAATGGCTTGATAACCAGTGATAAAATTGTCATTTTCTAAGCGTTTTACTCTCTCTAAGCATGGCGTTGCACTTAAGCCAACACGCTTTGAAAGTTCGATATTAGATAAACGACCATTTTTTTGTAGTTCAACTAAAATATTTTTATCAATGCGATCGATTTTTTTAACTGTGGCAGAACTCATATATAATTCACTGCAAAATAATTATTTATCAGGATTATATCCTACTTTGTCGGAAATAACGATAGGTTAATCCGCTATAAAGCCACTATACTAGTCGCATATTTTACAAGAGAGATATAACTATGATTATTGGTGTACCTAAAGAAATAAAGAACCACGAATACCGAATTGGCTTAACTCCTGCTGGCGTTAAAGAATTAATTGTTAATGGCCATGACGTTATCGTTGAGAATAATGGCGGTGCAGCAATCGGCTTTGATAATGAACAATACATCACCGCCGGTGCAAAAATTATTGATTCAGCAGCAGAGATTTTTGCTAGCGCTGATATGATCATCAAAGTAAAAGAGCCACAACCCAACGAGTGCAAAATGCTTCGTCCAGGCCAAGTGCTATTTACTTACTTACATTTAGCTCCAGATCCAAAGCAAACTGAATTACTTGTTGCTTCTGGCGCTACCTGTATTGCTTATGAAACTGTTACTCAACATGGCGGTGGTTTACCATTATTAGCACCTATGTCTGAAGTTGCAGGTCGTATGTCTATTCAAGCGGGTGCGCATGCATTAGAGAAAGCACAAGGCGGCTTAGGTGCATTGTTAGGTGGCGTACCGGGCGTTGCGCCAGCTAAAGTGCTTATTATCGGTGGTGGTGTAGTTGGCACTCAAGCAGCACGTATGGCTGTTGGTATGGGTGCAGATGTAACTATTTTAGATCGCTCTTTACCTCGTCTTCGTCAATTAGACACCGAGTTTGATGGTCGTTTAAAAACGGTTTACTCAACAGCCGATGCAATGGATCAATTGATTGTTGAAGCAGATTTAGTGATCGGTGCAGTATTAATACCAGGTGCAGCAGCACCTAAATTAGTCACAGCACAGCATATTAAAATGATGAAGAAAGGTGCGGTAGTCGTCGATGTTGCCATTGATCAAGGTGGTTGTTTTGAAACTTCTAAAGCAACAACACATCAAGATCCAACTTATATGGTTGATGATGTTGTTCATTACTGTGTGGCAAATATGCCAGGTGGTGTTGCAAGAACATCAACAATGGCATTAACTAATGCTACTATGCCATTTACTGTTACTTTAGCTAACAAAGGTGCTAAGCAAGCCATGCTTGATGATGTACATTTAATGGCAGGCTTAAACGTTTTAGGTGGCAAAATTACTTATAAGCCGGTTGCAGATGTATTAGGTTATGAGTATGTTACACCAGAAGATGCGATTGCAACGCTATAAAAATTTTTAAATGACTTATAAGCCGCTATCTGTAGCGGCTTTTTTATTGCGCTAAAATTGCACCAGAATGACGAGCATAGTCGCTAACACCATAAGTGAGACTCTGTAATTTTACGATTATCGGCTTCACATTCTATAAAGCTCAATTGTTCGCCATAGTGTTTTTTGCTAGTTCTTAAGAGAGCGTTAAACACTGAATTTGTAAAATTAAGCTTGCAGTTTTATACAATAAGTTATGATTTATAATTATTTCTTTGTTGCTCTCTTGAGATAATCACTTAGAAT
>TARA_R110002167_G_scaffold50547_2_pt1 | contig 58504 bp, 48 predicted proteins | sample TARA_R110002167 | Tara Oceans TARA_R110002167 (sample SAMEA4398238) | marine metagenome | biome: Polar Biome; feature: [MES] marine water layer (ENVO:01000295) within the mesopelagic zone...; material: water (ENVO:00002006), including particulate matter (ENVO:01000060) such as......
TGGATCTTAAAAATAAGTCAAACATTTTGATGAATTAATTTAGGTTTTTGTGCTGTTTGTTGACAATTCACTCAATAATGGTAATTTTCGACCATTATCAATAAATAAAATTCTTACTTGTATAAAAAAAGCACCATCTATAATGGTGCTTTTTTTGGAACGTTTAATTTAATCAAACCAAATTATACGTTACCTGCTGCCTCATTATCGTCCTTCTCAGCTTGAATACGCATGTAAATTTCTTCACGGTGTACTGAGATTTCTTTTGGCGCATTAACACCTATTCGTACTTGATTTCCTTTAACGCCTAAGACTGTTACGGTGACTTCATCACCTATCATCAATGTCTCACCTACGCGTCGTGTTAATATTAACATTTCCATATTCCTTTTATTAAATTTGAGAATTACTAAATAGATATATATAAGCTAGTAATATATGTAGTTAGTCTATTTTTCCTTAATACACTATAAGTAATAGTAAATATTATGAAAAAATCCACTTTTTAATAAGTTTTATGCTCCGGTGCTTAAAGCTTATTAAAATATCGAGTTATTCTATCAAGCTTATCTTAACTTTGAATAGAGCTAATGACTGTTTTTTATGCCGTTTTTTGTTTTTTATTATAATAATTAACATCTAAACAACATAAAAGATTAAAATTTACACAAAGATAACAATAACAACTTTTATCTAAAGAAATAAAGTCAAAAAAAAGCAAAAAAACTAACAAATAACTCTGTTAGTTTTTAATTTTCAATATTGAAAAAAGTGTTAACTAAGCTTTTCAGTCAACCACGGTTGAACAGAGGCTAAAGCATCTGTTATATTTTCTGGTTGGCTGCCACCTGCTTGCGCCATATCTGGTCGTCCGCCACCTTTACCGCCCACTTGCAGCGCTACCATATTAACTAATTCACCGGCTTTTACTTGGCCAATAAGATCTTTAGTAACACCTGCAATTAAGCCAACTTTGTCGCCATTAGCAGTCGCCAGCATGATAATGCCAGACTGCATTTTATTTTTAAACTCATCAACCATACCGCGAAGTGCTTTACTTTCAACGCCATCGAGATCGGCAATTAAAACTTTCACGCCATTAATGTCAATAGCCTTACTCACTAAATCTGAGCCCGCTTGTGCAGCTAGCGTTTGTTTTAACTGGCTGACTTCTTTTTCTAATGCCTTAGATCGAGTAATTAATTGCTCTACCTTAGTTTCTACACTGGCAAGATCTGTTTTCACTAAAGCGGCGACCTTGGCTAAACAAGCACTTTGCTCGTTAATAAATGCCAATGCACCTTTAGCAGTAACCGCTTCAATACGGCGTACGCCCGCAGCAACACCTGATTCAGACACTATTTTTAACAAACCTATATCGCCTGTACGTTCAACATGAACACCACCACAAAGCTCAGTGGAAAAATCACCTAAAGTAACCACACGCACTTCATCGTCATACTTTTCACCAAAAAGAGCCATAGCACCTTTTTCTTTAGCGTCTTCAATATACATTAATTCAGTTGTTCGCTCGTGATTACCACGTATTTCATCGTTAACCAGCTGCTCAACATCATGTAGCTCCTGAGCTGTCATGCCTTCAAAATGAGAGAAATCAAAACGAAGTTTATCACTGTCGCACAACGAGCCTTTCTGAGTAACATGCTCACCTAATACCTTGTGCAAAGCAGCATGCAAGATATGAGTAGCGGTATGATTTTTAACAATAGCAGCGCGGCGTTCACTATCAATTTCAGCTTTAACAAGACGGTTCATGCCGACATCAGTACGAGCAATACCTCTATGTGCAAAAGCATTGCCTAGTTTAATTGTATCTTCGACTTCAAAAACGCCATTATCAAGGTGTAATAAGCCACTATCACCAACTTGACCACCTGATTCCGCATAAAATGGCGTGTGATCCAAAATAACTAAACCTTGCTCACCAGCATTTAACTGATTAACAGCTTGGTGACCATGAGCATTAAACAATTCAACAACAGTCGCAGATGAAGAATGGCTGCTATAGCCCTTAAAGTTGGTTTTATGATCTGATTTTAATTGTTGATTATAATCCGTACCAAACTGACTTGCTTGTTGAGCGCGCTCGCGTTGCAAGCCCATAGCAATATCAAAACCATTATGATCAATATTTAATTGACGTTCGCGGGCGATATCTGCAGTTAAATCAGCAGGAAAACCATAAGTATCATAAAGTTTAAAAACATCATCACCGCAAATGGTATCGCCATCTAGGTTGGCTAGCATATCTTCAAGCAAAACCATGCCGCGATCTAACGTACGACCAAACTGCTCTTCTTCAATACGTAATAATTTTTCAATAATAGCTTGTTGTTGAACTAGCTCTGGGTAGGCTTCTCCCATTTGTTCAATGAGTGATTCTACCAGTTTATGGAAAAAATGCTCTTTAGCTTCAAGTTTATGACCGTGTCGAATAGCACGACGAATGATACGGCGTAGTACATAACCACGACCTTCATTTGATGGCACAACACCATCAACAATTAAAAAACAACAAGAACGAATATGATCGCTAATAACACGCAGTGATTTATTGTCTAAATCATCACACCCTAATAAATTGGCCGTATCTTTAATTAATGCTTGGAACAGATCAATTTCATAGTTACTGTGCACATTCTGCATGATGGCAGAAATACGCTCTAGCCCCATTCCCGTATCAATAGACGGATTAGGTAGCGGCTCCATATCACCACTGGCTTGGCGATTAAACTGCATGAAAACTATATTCCAAATTTCAATAAAGCGATCACCATCTTCTTCAGGTGATCCTGGAGGGCCACCCCAAATGTCAGCACCATGATCATAAAATATTTCTGAACATGGTCCACAAGGGCCAGTATCGCCCATTGACCAGAAGTTATCTGAATCAAACTTTTTACCTGCAGATTTATCGCCAATGCGAATAATTTTATCTACTGGTAGCCCAATTTCATTTTTCCAGAATAAGAAAGCCTCTTCATCACTTTCATAAATGGTTACCAGTAATTTTTCTTTTGGTAAACCTAAAACAACGGTTAGAAACTCCCAAGCATAACTTATCGCCTCTTCTTTAAAATAATCACCGAAACTAAAGTTACCTAACATTTCAAAAAAAGTATGATGACGAGCTGTGTAGCCCACATTTTCTAAGTCATTGTGCTTTCCGCCTGCTCGTACACAACGTTGCGCCGATGTAGCACGGGTATAACTGCGTGTTTCAGCACCTAAAAATACATCTTTAAAAGGCACCATACCTGCGTTAGTAAAAAGCAATGTTGCGTCAGTACCTGGTACTAGTGAGCTACTTTTAACTATTTGATGTTGTTTTGTGGAAAAAAAATCTAAGAATGCCTGACGTACTTCGGCGGTACTTTTAATCATGGGAACCTTAATCAATCTGTTTGTTCAATTATCATTCACTAGCGCAAAAATTTCATCTGATGAAAATCCGCGATATTGTAAAAATCGTATTTTTTTGGCTTGCTCTTTTTGAGTTGTTTGAGTATCTTTCAACTTAGGTTCACCAAAGCGTTTATTATACGCAAGCTCGGCTTGAAGATACCAATCAATTTCGCAGTTTTTCTGCAATTGTTGAACGATAATTAAACAAACACCTTTCTGTTTTAGTTCATTGGCAATATAACGCCACCCATAACCTCGGCTAGCGCGATATCTACAGGTGCTATGGGCAAAACGAGTGTCTGATAAATAATCTTTTTCTAGTAATCGCTCAATTACACTATCTATCTCATCAGCGGGAAATTCACGAAAGCTAAGTTTTTGCCTTAATTCATATTCTGAATGTTCTCGCCGAGCCAATAAGCCTACACCACAATGTAACGCGGTTTGCTTTGGTGATCTTTTCTTTGTCAATGGTTGGTTTGCATCATCAGTCATATCGTTTTCTGTATTATCAGTAATGTTTTTACAGTAAGGGTAATTGTTTGCTATTGAGCTCATCTTCAATATTAGGCGCTGCAAACCCGAGAGTTAACCCAACAAGGCGAATACCTCGCCCCTTTGCTCGTTCATAGGCTTTAGGTAATAAGGTATTAAAAATTTCTTCCTGCGCACCTAAACTTTGTTGTTCAACAGTCGTTTGATTAAAATCATTAAACTTTAATTTAATACCTTGGCGTACAATTTTTCTGCCTTTAACTTTTTCTAACCGCTGAAGTAACATCGGATAAAGCTTTTCAATAACCGTTAAACATTCAGCTTCACTAACTAGATCAGCAGCCAAGGTTGTTTCTATTGCTAACGATTTACGCTGCCTGCTTACTTCAAGTTCTCTGTTATCAATGCCATGCGCTTTTTGATACAAGCTAGTGGCAAATTTACCAACAATCATTGTTAAATTTGCCACTGAAGATGCTCTTATATCAGCACAGGTAGTAAAACCAAAAGATTGCAATTTTTGAAACGTCTTGGGTCCTATCCCCGGTATTTTTTTAAGCGATAATTGCTCTACAAAGCTTGCAACTTTATTTGGAGAAACAACGCATTGGCCATTAGGCTTATTTTCATCACTGGCTATTTTAGCAATAAATTTATTAGGGGCAATGCCTGCTGATGCAGTTAGATGTAGTTCATTGTATATATCGCTGCGAATTTTCTCTGCAATGAGCGTTGCACTGCCTTGGCACTGCTTTGAATCAGTAACATCAAGAAAAGCTTCATCAAGCGATAAAGGCTCAATAAGGTTTGTGTAACGGGAGAATATTTCTCGTATATGATCCGATACTTCTTTATAAACCGACATGCGCCCATGAACTATTGTTAATTCTGGGCAAAGCTGTTTAGCTTTAATGGCTGGCATAGCCGAGCGGACACCAAATTTTCGTGCTTGGTAGTTGCAAGTACAAAGGACACTGCGCGGGCCATCACCGCCAACCGCTAACGGAATATTGCGGTATTGGGGAAAGTCTCGCATTTCAACAGCTGCATAGAAACAGTCCATATCGATATGAATTATTTTTTTCATATCGATATTGTACTGGAATTTTATACAGTGTCAATTGTGCGAATTCGCGGGAGAATAGCTTTTTAATGCTGCGTTTTATGATTGGCGGCATACGCTTCAACTTGCTGCCATACACGCATTAAGTTGCCTGATAATAACTTTTTAATATCTTGCTCGCTATAACCGCGTTTTAATAAACCTGCGATTAAGTTTGGATAACTGGCAACATCTATTAATGTTTCAGGAAGAATGCCACTAACGCCGTCAAAGTCAGAGCCAATACCTACATATTCTATCCCCACTAAATTAATGACATGATCAAAATGGTCAAGTACTAAATCTAACGTGCCGACATCGTAGGGATTTTCTAACTTATAGGCTTCTTCGAATGCATCTATTTTACTTTTGTCTGTTTCTTGTTCTTCGTCTAAGTTATTCGCTTTAATAAAGTCAGCTTTAACCAGTTTATAGGCTGCACTTTGCTCTCTGAATATTTTTGAAGTAAAAATACCACTAAAGGTCATTTGAATAACACCACCCTGTTTAGCTAGCAATTTGATCATGTCATCAGACATATTACGTTCAAAATCAGGGGTAAAAAAGCGGGCAGATGAGTGAGAAGCAATAACAGGTACTTTGCTAATTTCCATTACCTGATAAAAAGCTTGATCCGACACATGAGAAATATCAACCATAACGCCAATATTATTCATTTCAACAATCAAATTCTTGCCAAAATCTGTTAACCCTTGAGCAGGTCTATTTTCATCATAAGACGAGTCAGATATATGATTTGTTTTCGCATGTGCTAAGGTGATATAGCGAATACCACGATTGTAGAAGTGCTCTAAATTAGTTAAATCACCTTCTATCGGGCTACCATTTTCCATGCCCATGGGCAGTGAAATAAGCCCTTTAGCAAAGTTATCTTTCACTTGCTGCGCTGAATAAGCAAGTGCAAATTTATCAGGTGACTGCTGAACAATTTTCTCAACATCATCTATTAACTTGTCAGCAAGTACTTTACTGCCACCCGTTTTTTGCAATGTAGACGGAATATAAATAGACATAAATGGCGCATTCAAACCACCTTGCACTGCTCTTGGGTAGTCAAAATCACCTTTTTCGGTAGCTTTACTAACATCTTCATAGTGATGTTCTAAACGATAAGGCACATCAATATGCGTATCAATTATGATATTTTCTTTTGCTATTTTCGCCGCTAATTGTTCTAGCGTTACAGTGCGGGTTGTTGTTACTTGTTCTATTACCACTGTTTTATTTTCACAAGCTGTTAACACTATGCTAGAACAAAGTGCAACAAGCGCTAGTTTATTGAACGGAAAAGATTTCATAAATTGACCTTATTACTTTTGATTTGGCTTTTAGTTTAGCTTGAGCTATCGAGTTTAGTCTCTAGTATCTTAACTATGGCCGCTATATGATCATCTCGATCATTTAATGCCGCTATATAATGATACTTTTCACCACCTGCTTGCATAAAAACTTCACGGTTTTCATGTTCAAGCTCTTCTAGTGTTTCTAAACAATCAGCACTGAAAGCTGGGCTGATAATTGCTATATGTTTATTACCTGCTTTCGCTAAATTTTCAAGTGTTTCATCAGTGTACGGTTGTAACCATTTAGCTTTACCGAAGCGTGATTGAAAGGTCATCACGAAACACTCATCTGTTAAGGCTAATTCTTTACTTAACGCTTTACTTAGTGAGCCGCTTTCTGATCGGCTTAATAATTCTTGCTTAAGTAGATTCGTGGTTATCTGACAAAAATCATAATAAGGGTCTCCCCATTGGTAAAACAACTCTGGCATACCGTGATAAGAAAGTACTAATTTGTCTGGTTTACCATGCGTATTTAAGTGCTCACAAATACTGTTAGCAAGCGCTTTTATATAGTGCGAATTATTATGATAACTATTAATAAAATTAAGACTTGGCACATACCGCCATTTTTTCAACTCACAGCTAACGGCATCAAAGGTAGAGGCAGTAGTCGGTCCTGCATATTGTGGATATAACGGTAACACAACAAGATTATTAACACCTTGGTGTTGCAGTTTTCTTAGTACACTGGGTATTGAAGGTTCGCCATACCGCATAGCTAGCTCAACAATAACATCTTGCCCATATTTTTCTTTCAGTTGTGCGGCAACTTTTTGCTGTTGTGCTCGACTAATAACCAGTAAAGGTGCGCCCTGCTCTGTCCATACGCTTTTGTATAATAAAGCAGATTTCTTCGGCCGTACTCGTAAAATAACGCCGTGTAGTATTATCAACCAAATAATACGGGGAATTTCCACCACCCTTGGATCAGATAAAAACTCACGTAAATACTTACGTACTGCACCCGTAGTAGGTGCAGCCGGTGAGCCTAAGTTAGTTAATAAAACACCAGTTTTAATAACGTCGTTATTGTTGCTATTTTCCCTGTCATTGACAGCGTTTGTATTTTTAGCGCTAAAACGTGATTTCATTTTTATCTTACTTTTATTTTTCTAGTAGGTTACTTAACAAGACTATCAATAACTAAAGTAATAGCATCAGTGCTATCAACAGAAATATTATGAACTTCTGCTTTATAATCACCCGGTTTGATGCCTGCACCACCTTGTTTAGAAACAATAGCAAATATATTCACCTTGCTAACACTGCTCAAGTTACTTTGTGGTGACATTGCATTGCTGTCACTTAACGTAACAACTTTGGGCAAATCACTCGCCATTATTTTCATTGCCGCTAGTGGCATACGTTGGCCATCAGTTGGAATTGCATAAACAAAAACAACCTTGTCTTCACCTTGCGCTAATGTTGTGGCAATATCCGCTGATAAACTCACTTTAATTTTTAGTTGAGGACCTACTGGCGACTGTGTTGAAGGTAGTTCACCTTCCATAGTGTTAGTCGGCATACCAAGACGATTTTTTGCCTCACTCACCGCCTCTTGTAATGCCGCAATATTAACGCCTTGTTTATTTGCATCAATAATGCGCTGCCAATATTCAATCGCCTTGAGATATTTTTGAGCGATAAAGTTATGCATACCTAATAAAATATTTGTCGAGGGATCATTAATATCTAACGCTAGCGCTTTGTCAATTAAGGTTTGTACCTGTTCATCTATTTGCTGATTATTGCGATAATAACTTGCTTGGGCTATTGCCCCTAGTAAGTCAGCATGTTCTCCTTCAACGCGAATAACTTGTTCAAATGCGGTAATAGCAAAATCAAACTCACCTGCACCAACAAAAGTTTGCCCTAAATTATACCAAGCTTCACTATCATCTGGATTTTCCTCTAAATGCTTTTGTATATTTTTGATATAAGCCAGCATTTGCTCCTGCTGCTGTGCTTGTTCTTGCTCAGCCGACTGTTGTTGCTGATTAGCATGCGAAGCGATAGGCGTAGTCATTAAGGTTTCTAATGTGCCTTGTTTTAGATATAAAGCGACTGAGAAAGCAATAACAAAAAAAGATAACAACAGTGGCCATAACATGCTTAATTTATTGTTGTTTACAGGGATGTTTGATGTCTTTTGTGCTGCGGTAATATCTTGCAATAAACTGTTATCTAATTCAGCTAACAAATATTGGTAATTTTCTTCATCAATTGCGCTATTACTAAAATCTTTTTCAATTTCAGCTTTATGTTCTTTATATAACTCAACATTCGTTTCATCGCGCAAACTTTGTTTCGAACCCTCATTGTCTGTACTTTCTTCTATTTTTTTAAAGAAAGGCACCCAAACAATAAATAAAAGTAAGACAATAAAAGCAAAGACTATTAATACTATTTCCATAACGGTTACTACTCTTTCTCTTCTTTGGTGATATTAGGATTAGTTGCATTGATATTGGGTTGATCTGGCTGCAATAGCTGTTTCAGTTTTTCTTGTTGCTGGCTATCAAGCGCTAAATTCTCTTTTGTTACCGGTTTTTTTCTTAATATAACTATTACGACAATAATGCCTATTAAGATCAATAATACTGGGCCAAACCAAAGAATATACGTAACACTTGATACACGAGGACGATACAAAACAAACTCACCATAGCGATCTACCATTAAAGCAACAATTTCAATATCTGACTTACCTTGTATCAACAAATTATATAAGTCTAAACGCAGCGCTGAAGCAACAGTAGAATTAGAGTCTGCTAAGTTTTGATTTTGACATTTAGGGCAACGTAATTCTTTACTTAATGCTTGAAAACGCACTTTAGTTACTTCATCTTGAAACTCAAAGGTTTCTACTGGGCTTGCTTGAACACCATTAATAGCAAAGAGTGTGGTAAAGACCACAGCGATTATAACTAAAATGGAAGTTAACTTTTTTGATTCTGACATAGTTATGTACCCTGCTGCTTTTCAGTAATTAACTGCTTAACTAGCGGTTCAAACTCTTTACGCCATACTCGAACATCAATGGCACCTGCAAAACGCTTGCGAATAATGCCATGATGATCAATAACAAACGTTTCTGGTGCGCCATAGACGCCAAGTTTAACGCCTAATAAACCTTCATCATCAAAAATTGAAAACTGATAGGGATCTTTATAATGTGTTAACCACTTTTGAGCGGGCAATCGTTCATCTTTATAGTTTACGCCATAAAGTGTTACTTGTGATTTAAGCTGTGGATTAGTCGCAAGCTCTAATAAATATGGGTGTTCATATTTACACGTAGGACACCAAGTCGCCCAAACATTTAGTAATACGATATCACCTACTAAATCAGCTTTAGTGACCATTTTATTTGGTTCATTGACTATAGATAATGAAAAATCAGGCATCGCTTTACCAACCAAGGCTGAAGGCATATCATTAGGGTTTAAAGACAAACCCCGATAAAGCACAACGCCCAGCGCAATCACCAATACAAGGGGTAAAAAACGGATGATTTTATTCATTTAAGATTGCTCCGATACAGCTTGAATACTTGGTTTGACATTAATAGCATTTGCTTCTTGTTTTGTTCGGCTTTTACTTTTTGAATCTTTTTTTACACTGCCCTTTATTCGATAACGTTTATCCATCATGGCTAAAAGACCACCGAGCGCCATAAATAGAGAGCCAAGCCAAATCCAACGAACAAAAGGCTTATAATGTACGCGAATTGCCCAAGCACCACCATCAAGAGGATCACCCAAAGCAACATAAATATCTCTGAATAAACCACCATCAATACCAGCTTCAGTCATTCCCATTGATTGCACACGATAAGATCTACGTTCAGGTTGTAATAAGGCAACAAAATCATCACCATTATAAACATTAATTTGCCCTTGTTCAGCGCTGTAGTTTGGTCCTTCTACATGCTTAATACCATTAAACTCAATGTGATAACCTGATATTTCAACTTTTTCATGCAATGCCATTTTAACATTCGTTTCACTTTCATAACTTGAAACCAAAGTGACACCAATAATGGCCACCGCAATACCTGCATGCGCTACTGTCATACCCCAATGGCTTAAAGTTAACGACTTGTCTTTCCTCTGGTTAGTGAATTGATTTATTAAATCTTTAACAACCACTAAGAAAACCCATGACGCTAATGTCATTCCCATCGCAACTAAAGCATCAAACTCGCCGCCATAAACAATAGGAAATAACACACCAAAGGCAATACTAAATACCGAGGGTTTTATCAACTGCTTGCGTAGTTCACCTTTTTTAGCTTTTTTCCAACGAATAAGTGGACCAATCCCCATAATAATAAATAAGCAGCTCATAATGGGGACAAATACCGCATTAAAATACGGAGGGCCAACAGAAATCTTGCCATAGCCTAAAGCATCCACTAACAGAGGATATAAAGTACCTAACAACACAGTCGTTGCTGCAACCACTAAAATAATATTACATAAAAGTAATGCCGTTTCACGCGAATAAAGCGCAAAGCGGCTAAAACTAGCAACATTGCTCGCTCGAAAGGCATATAACGTAAGTGACCCACCCACAGTAATAGCCAATAACACTAAAATAAAGATGCCGCGCGAGGGGTCTGCTGCAAAAGAATGCACTGAGGTTATAACGCCAGAACGTACCAAAAATGTGCCTAACAAACTTAAGCTAAACGCAAAAATGGCGAGTAATATGGTCCAATTTCTAAACGTGCCACGCTTTTCAGTCACGGCTAAAGAATGAATCAGCGCAGTACCCACTAACCACGGCATAAAAGAAGCATTTTCAACAGGATCCCAAAACCACCAACCACCCCAACCCAGTTCGTAATAAGCCCACCAACTGCCTAATGAAATACCTAATGTTAAAAACATCCAAGCACCGATAGTCCAAGGGCGAGACCAACGTGCCCAAGCGGCATCCATTTTTCCAGACATTAACGCGGCTACAGCAAACGCAAAAGCAACAGCAAAGCCTACATAGCCTAAATACAATAGAGGGGGATGAATAATTAAGCCAACATCTTGCAATAGCGGATTTAAATCACGCCCTTCCATTGGAATATTTGGCCAAAGTCGCTCAAAAGGGTTTGACGTTAATAAAGTAAAAGCAATAAAACCAACAGCAATCATGCCCATTACAGCAAGCACACGCGCAATAAATTCTTGTTCTACATTTTTTGAAAACGTAGCAACGGCCATAGTCCAAGCAGTTAAAGAAAACACCCAAAGTAATAATGAGCCTTCATGTCCGCCCCAAACAGCACTTATTTTAAAATAGTAGGGTAAATGTGTATTTGAATGACTCGCTATATATTTAATAGAGAAATCATCAACCACAAAGCTATAAGCTAATATGACTATGCTAATTGCAGTAAAAATAAACATGCCAAAAGTAAGTGGTTTAGCATAGCTCATTAATTTATGTTGAGAGCTGTGTACACCAATCATAGGTATAACACTCAAACATAAAGAAAAAGCAAAGGCGATAACCAAAGCGAGATGACCTAGTTCTGGTATTAGACTAGGAAACAACTCAGGCAAAAGTTGGGGGTTCATTTATTTCTCCGTATACGCTTATATAAATAACAAAAATCATTAAAAGGCTGTCAGCTCAAAATAGTCGCGCAATTCTAGCACACTTTTATCTATGTTCAGGTCAAATACTTAACCAAAACCATTTGATAATTGTTTCTTAATGTTACAAATTTTTAAGTAAGTAAGCTTGTTTATTTTCATTGTTGCTATGGTATAATATTGCACAAAGAGATAATACGATCCAAATCAAGAATCAACTGACAAACATCAGTTAGACTTTGCTACTTAGAGTATAAATCAGTATTTAAGTCGTCAAAATAATAGAGAAGTGTTTACTTTGCCAGCAAAACAAACTACCAGCCAATCGACTCCTTTACTTAGCGCAACAAGCTTGACTTGTATTCGTGAAGATCGCTTGTTGTTTGATCAGTTAAATATTGAAATAAACGCTGGCGACATTGTACAAGTAGAAGGTCCTAACGGCTCAGGAAAAACGAGTTTACTTCGTATTTTAGCGGGTCTCTCTCAGCCTTTTGAAGGCGATATTTTTTTCAATAATCAGTTAATTAGCCAATCTCAAGAAGAATTCCATCAAAACTTATTGTATCTTGGTCATTTACCTGGCGTAAAAGGTGAAATGAATGCACAAGAAAACTTAAGCTTTAACCTTGCTTTACATGGTATAAATAATGATGCTACTGATATAAAGCAAACATTAGCTGAGGTAAACTTAACTGGCTTTGAAGACAGCTTAGCATCACACCTAAGTGCTGGGCAGCATAGACGAATATCGTTAGCCCGTTTGTATAAATCAAATGCCCGCATTTGGATTTTAGACGAGCCGTTCACCGCCATAGACAAGCAAGGTGTACATGCTTTAGAGCAATTATTTAAAGCGCACATAAATCAAGGCGGCTGTGTTATTTTAACCACCCACCAAGATTTACTCACTTTCGAGCCATCACAAATAAAAAAAATCACCTTAGATTACCTAATTGAATGATAATGGTTGAGTAGTAATAAATGAATTGGGATAACCAAAAACACCACCAAGAAAAAAGTAGAGTACAGCATGTCTATCGCTAATTTGTCTTATCGCGCTGTTTTTTCTTTAGTACTTAAACGTGATTTAACCATTGCGATGCGTCATAAAGATGACATTATCAATCCGCTTTTATTCTTTGTTATTGTTATCACTTTATTTCCGTTAGGCATTGGCCCAGAAGCGCAAACGTTAAGCCGCATTGCTCCCGGCATTATATGGGTTGCCGCATTGTTATCAACGTTACTCTCGTTAGACCGATTATTTAAATCAGATCATGATGATGGCTCACTCGAGCAAATGATACTAAGCCCTCAACCTGTGTTTATTTTAGTGCTCGCAAAAATTGTTGCCCACTGGTTAATTACAGGGCTTCCTCTTATATTAATTGCCCCATTACTGGCGGTACTATTACACTTAAATGAACAAAGTTATGGTGCCTTAATGCTAACGCTATTGTTGGGTACTCCGGTATTAAGTTTACTTGGGGCAATAGGCGTAGCCTTAACGGTCGGGATCAAAAAAGGCGGAGTGTTACTAAGTTTATTAGTGCTCCCTTTATATATTCCCGTTTTAATATTTGCTACCAGCGCTATTGATACTGCTGCGCTTGGTTTACCTTATAGCGGACAACTTGCTATAATTGCCGCACTATTTATTGGATCATTAACGCTAGCACCTTTTGCCGTTGGCGCTGCGTTAAAAGTCAGTACAAATTGATATTAACTTTCAATTTTAAGTTTTAATATTAACTTTTAGTTTAAGAGAAGAGCATAATTTATGTGGAAATGGTTACACCCTTACGCTAACCCAGAAGTGAGTTATCACTTCACCGGAAAATTGATTCCTTGGCTGAGCGCTTTAACACTATTATTTTTGTCTATAGGCATTATTTGGGCATTAGCTTTTGCACCTGCCGATTATCAACAAGGTGATAGTTTTCGTATTTTTTATATTCATGTGCCTGCAGCTTCACTGTCAATGGGTATTTATTTCGGCATGGCAATAGCAGCTTTGACTTCTTTAGTATGGCAGTTTAAATTAGCAGATGCTTCTGCCGCCGCAATGGCACCTGTTGGTGCTGTTTTTACGGCGATAGCTTTAATTACGGGCGCTGCATGGGGGAAACCTATGTGGGGTACATGGTGGATTTGGGATGCTAGACTCACTTCTGAGCTTATTTTATTATTTTTATATTTAGGTGTTATTGCGCTGCACAGTGCTTTTGAAGACAAAGCGTTAGCCGGTAAAGCGGCGGGAATTTTAACGCTTGTTGGTGTGATAAACTTACCTATTATCAAATATTCTGTAGAATGGTGGAATACCTTGCATCAAGGTTCAACGGTTAGTAAGCTGGGAAAACCATCTATGTCGGTTGAAATGCTTTGGCCATTTTTATTTTGCTTTCTAGGCTTTGCTTTATTAGTGGGCACAATAATTTGCATTCGTTTTCGTAGTGAAATTTTAACTCGTAATAGTATTCGTCCTTGGGTAAAAGCAATAGCTTTAGCGCATACCTCTCCAAGTAACGTTATGGAGAATAAATAATGAAATTTGAAAGTTTTAGTGCTTTTTTAGACATGAGTCTGAGCTGGGTATGGCTTTTATGTGTGGAGAATAAATGATGCAATTTGACAGTTTTAGTGCATTTTTAAATATGGGCGGTTATGGCTTTTATGTTTGGTTATCTTTTGGAATATCGACAGTACTTATTTTAGCGCTTATTTTTAACTCCATACTTGGTCACAAGCAAGTAATCAAAAACATTGCTATTCGTCAACAAAAAGACAACAAATTGCGTCAACTTCGTAAACAGCGTAATGATAGCAATACCAACACAACCAAAGAGGTTACACAATGAATCCCCGCCGTAAAAAACGCTTAACGATAGTTGCGTCAATATTGATTGGTATTGCCGTTGTTGCAGGCCTTGTACTTTATGCGTTAAGCCAAAATATCGATTTATTTTATACGCCTTCAGAGATCACTCAAGGTAAAAAAGATTCTGGTATTAAGCCCAGTATTGGCCAACGTATTCGTATTGGTGGCTTAGTGGTACCTAACACGGTTAAACGTGATCCAGATAATTTGAAAGTATCATTTAAACTCTCAGATATGAAAATGCCTATCGTTTTTGATGAGAGCGACCCTATGATGACCGTTTATTACGAAGGAATATTACCAGACTTATTCCGCGAAGGACAAGGTATTGTGGCTAACGGTGCACTTGCACGAGGGCCATCAGGTGATCTACGTATAGAAGCTAGCGAAGTACTGGCTAAACATGATGAAAACTATATGCCTGCTGAGCTTGCTGAAGCTGCGGGTAAAGATTATAAAAAATTAGAATATAGTGAGAAGCAGTTAAAAGATAATAATTAATCGACTTCTACTGTCTATGCACAGACAACTAAATCAAAAAAAACCGCAAAGATTGAAAATGTTTGCGGTTTTTCTTTTCTTAAATTTACTGTCTTAAACTTCTTTTCTTGAATTTACTTTCTAAAAAAGAAAGAGTAAAAAATCAGCTTTGTAACTTTGCAGCCGCCAGGGTGTTTTTTAATAAACAAGCGATAGTCATAGGACCAACACCACCAGGAACAGGTGTTATTGCGCCGCAAACCTTACTCACAGCGTCATAGTCAACATCACCCACTAACCTTGATTTACCTGTAGCTTCTCCGTCACTTGACTCTATTGCAATACGATTAATACCAACATCTATAACAGTCGCCCCTTTTTTTACCCACTGTGCTTTCACAAATTTAGCACGACCTACGGCAGCGACTAAAATATCAGCTTGCTGGCAAACTTCGGTTAGGTTTTTGGTACGTGAATGGGCAATGGTTACCGTACAGTTTTCTTGTAATAGCAGCATTGCAACAGGTTTACCAACAATATTGGAACGCCCGATAATAACAGCATGCTTCCCCGATAAATCATCACCTAAATGCTGTTTAGCTAAAATTACACAACCTTGGGGAGTACAAGGCACTAAACCCCCTGCTTCACCATTAAACAACCGACCTGAATTCATAGCATGAAAGCCATCAACATCTTTTTCTGGATTAATTGCAGCAATAATAACCTTTTCATCAATATGGATAGGTAAAGGTAGTTGCACCAAAACACCATGAACTGAGTCATCATTATTCAATGTTAATAATTGTGATAACAGCTCTTTTTGACTCGTGGCTACAGGCAAACGAATTTCATTTGAAATCATACCCACCTCCACTGTTTGCTTCACTTTATTACGAACATACACTTGGCTAGCAGGGTCGTCCCCAACTAACACTACCGTTAAACTCGGCGTGATCCCTTTCGACTTTTTAAACGCTAACACTTCATTTGCAAGCGCTGCGCGCAACTCAGCCGCAGCTTTCTTCCCATCTAGAATCATTTTTTGTCTTTTTAATTGGTAATAACGTATTGGTAATAACTTATTTATAATAACCCTTTGAAGTTATTTACGTTATATTAGTAAAGTTAATACATTAAGGTCTGTTGATCTTTACTTATGAAGTCATATAGTTGACAGACAAAATACGATCGCCCACCTTATTAAGAATTTCTACTTCGCCATCACAAACAGCAATAATAGACTTGTCATCTTTAAACGATTGAGGAATTATTACTCGACCCTCGTCGTTTTGTTCAAAAGTTAGCACTTTGTGATACAGCTCTAAACCATCATTTTGATAGTAAATGATGGTTACTTTGCGTTTTCGTATAGTCATATTATTTACAGCTTTTTTATAATAATGATTTTATGAATGCTAAATATACACTAACAACTCAAAGAGTAAATGGCTGAGTAATATTTTATAAAAATTTCCTGTAAAGATGATTCTGTAAAGATGATATTACATAGTGATATAAGCACATCAGTTACTAGACATAACTTCTCCTGTTTTAGGTATACCGAGTAGAAAGAGGTATAATCCCACCCTGCTCGATGTCGTTATATTTTTATTTATATCATACACTTAAACCAATATTAAAAATAATTGATGCGGCGCAGCAAAAAAACTATTGACGAGCCCCTTTTGACCAATTATACTAGCTTTAAATCAAATTGCTGCGCCGCAGTATACCAAAAAGGAAGCTTTATTATGTTTACACAAATAACTGAACAATTTACTGATCAATTTACTACTGCAATGAAATCATTCAACAATGTAGACCAGTTCTCTACAACGATGAAGCCATTTAATAGTCTTGTAGAAATTAACACTAAAACGGTTGAGCAATTAATCAATCAACAAGCGGCATTAATTACTACAATCATGAACGATAGCGTAGCTCAAACTAAAGCGTTATCAGCGCAAACAGATTTAGCTACAGCGATTGAATCACAAAAAGTTTTTACTGAAGCGCTTCAAGCAAAAGTTTCAGCCTCAGCTAAAGAAGCTTATGATGTGGTAACTAAAACTTCTGAAGAAGTAACTAGCCTAGTTAAAGATTCTATTGCTGAAGCGACTACGCTTGCTAAATAATTTATGACTAAACCATTTATGCCTAAGTAATAAGCTAACTTTGTGCTTATTATTTAAAAAGCCAGTATATTGATACTGGCTTTTTTGTTTGAAATTTCATCTAAAAAATAAAACACTATAAATATATTTGTTTTTTTGACGCGGTGCAGCAAACAGTTGTTGACCAATAACATTATGCTAGGTATACTCATTTTAAATCTTATTGCTGCACCGCAGTATAAAATATAACAGGAATCTTAATTATGTTTACTCAATTAACTGAACAATTAACAAATCAATTTACTACTGCAATGAAATCTTTCAGTAATACAGCGCAAGTTGAAACAGCAATGAAACCATTAAATAGCTTAGTAGAATTAAATACTAAAACGGTTGAGCAATTAATTAGTCAGCAAACGGCCTTAATTACTTCTATTTTAAATGACAGTATTGCTCAAACTAAAGCATTATCATCACAAACAGACTTTACCGCTGCTGTTGAATCGCAAAAATTATTTAACGAAGCGCTTCAAGCTAAAGTAACCAATTCAGCAAAAGAAGCTTATGCTGTTGTTACAAAAACTTCAGAAGAAGTCACTACTTTAGTTAAAGACTCAGTTAAATTTGATAAATAGTGTTCATCGTTAAAGTTTAGCGGTTTAATTATCCTATTTTAAGGGCCAGTATAATTACATACTGGCCTTTTTTGTTTGCCCCGCGAAGCTGGGCAAACAAAAAAGGCCAGAGCTTTTAAGGCTCAGGGTTGATCAAATGTTCGTTTAACGCACCCTCAACTTTCAAAATTAATGACTATCTATAGAAAACCATTAACTTAGACCGCAAAGCTTTTTTACAAATATTGGTAGGGGATAAATACCAATATTTATAATTTTGTCGTTAGCAGTAGTTACTTTTATAAAGCTAGACTACTGTTTTTTCACGACTTAACATAGTATTAATTTTGTTATTATTTTATTTGATTATTTAACTAAACTTTTCGCCACCGATCCAAGTTTCACTGACACTAAAATCATCATTTAAAATGACCATATCTGCTTGCATACCTACTTTTAGCTCGCCACGAATAACGTTATTATTCGCATACAAATACTGAGCAGGATACAAGCTCGCCATACGTAACGATTCATCGAGTGGCATATGTAAACCTAGGTGCGTATTTTTAACCGCTGTTGCCATATCTAATGACGATCCCGCTAATTCACCCGTAGTAGAGGTTAATTTGCCATTTTCTACATAAACGGTTCTGTCATACAAAGGAAACTCCTTCATATCGGTACCAACAGGTGGCATGGCATCAGTGACTAAAAAAACGCCACCAGCAGGCTTGGTTTTAATTGCTAGCTGGCAACTTGCATAATCAACATGATGGCCATCAACAATTAAGCCACATTGAGTGTGATCATTTAATAACGCACACCCCACTACACCAGCTTCTCGACCTTGCAGTGGTGACATCGCATTAAATAAATGTGTGAAGCCGGTTGCGCCAGCATCTACCGCTTTTTGTGCAGTATAAAAATCAGCATTGGTATGTCCTAAACAAACTTTAATACCTAGCTCAACCATGCGTGTTATATCTTGCGTAGAAACAGTTTCTGGAGCCAAGGTTACGATGACTTGACCAATATCTTTACGTGACAATATTTGCCATTCAGCAGCTGAAATAGGACGAATAAGCTCAGCGCAATGGGTACCCTTTTTTGCTAATGACAAATGGGGGCCTTCAAAGTGAATACCCACTATGCCCGGAACTTTTTGGGCTATAGCCTCTGATATAGCATTGGCGGCTTGGGTCATCACTTCTACTTTGTCAGTAATCAAGGTTGGCATCATCGCTGTGGTGCCAAATTTTGCATGAGCGGCCATGATGATTTTGAGTTTATCTACCGAGGGGAAATCGTTAAATAAAACACCGCCGCCACCATTAACCTGTAAATCAATAAACCCTGGCACAACCAAACCTGCTGATTTAACATCAACATCATTGATATTTTGATCTATCGCGCTAATTACACCATTAGTAATGGTTAATACTTGATCGTCTATAAAATTTTGACCATCAAATAATCGTTTTGCGTGAAAGCGAAGTTGTGTCATGTAACGTTAATCCTAATAAATTATCTATCGTTATTTAATCAGTGGCTTAATTGCTCATGCACTTTGCTTTGCTGCTGTTTTGCTAATTCTTGTCGAGCAAACAACACCGAGCCAACTTCGGCTGCACTCAACGGCTCTGAGAGTTGTGCTTGTAATGCTTCATCAATCCTAGGTTTTAAACGTGGTGTTAAACCTCCAAGCATTGATATACGCGCTGGTTTTTTAGTGAGTAAAATACGAGCAATACTATTAATGTATTCTGCACCTTCTTCTACAATACCAAGCGCAACTTTATCGCCCAGCTCTGCAGCATCAAAAACTAAGTTGGCTAGTTGTGCGTAAAAAGTGGCTTTTTTATCTACTATTTTTTCTACAATAGCGGTGGCATCAATACAACCCAATTTTTTTAATAAAATATCATTCATTAATGACGGCTGAACTATGCCATCAAGAGAAAGCAGTACTTGCTTAGTGGCTTGTAAGCCAAACCAAGCACCACTGCCTTTATCTCCTTGCGGGAAACCATGTCCACCCACCATAAACTCTTGTTCATCAATACATGAAAAACCACAAGAGCCAGTACCTGAAATAATTACCGCTCCATTATAACTATGATGAGCCCCCAAACACGCAACCAGTAAATCGTGCGCCAAAAACATTTGCTTAAATGGGTGCTGCCACGCTTGCATTTGCTTAAATAGTACCGGCAAATTAACACCCGCAAGACCGACACCTGCATTAAGTTCGTTTAATTTAATACCATTTAACCCGACGTCTAACCCTGCATCTTTTAACGCTAATTTAGCTGATTCTGTGATTGAATTGGTTGCTTGTTCAAAACCATGCAAAGGGTTACCTGGCCCAGAAAGTCCTGACCCTAAAATTTCATTATTTTCATTCATAATAATGGCTTTACATTTGCTTCCGCCACCATCTATACCTAAAAATAGTTCTTTGCTATTGTTACTGCTTGTGAACATACTAACCTCAAAGTTTTTCTCAATAATTCAATATCTTACTTTCGCACTATTGTGATTACTCACACTGCTTTTGATTAACCACTAACGATAAAAAGAATGCAATCAAATCTATATCTATTTTCATCTTACCTTTAAATGACAGCGTTGTTATTTATTTTTTTTCATTTTATAAAAATCAGTAATTCCTTTGTTAATAAAATGGCTATTTATACAACGGGGCAATAAATCACCCCCTACAAAAGGCCTATATTTTTCCTGATTGAAATACATAGGCACGTAAAATTAGGTCTTAAAAGTTTATAATTACTTTGAATAAGCACTTGGCATGTCAGATTTTTTTAGGTAACGATCACGCAAGGCATCTTGGCGAGACTTAGTAGACACTTGCTTACCATTGATCCACATTAACGCTACTTTGGTACTTAATTCTAAAGGATCACCATTCCATAAAACTAAATCAGCATTTTTTCCTACCGCAATACGACCTGAGTTAAGTTTAAAAACATCGGCTACATTAGCGGTAAGTGCTGAAAAAGCATCAGCCCTAGATAAACCATTAGCAACAGCAATACCAGCATCAAAGCGTAATTGATTTAAGTTATGGCTTTCACCTTTTGGCGCTAGAATAACGTTAACACCTGCTTTTGCCAATGTTGCCATATTGGTTAACGAAGCATGCAATGAGTCAAAACCACTTGGTAGGTTTTCAATAGAGCTTAAAATAACAGGTACTTTAGCCGCCGCTATTTCGTCGCTAATAAGCACTGCATCACTAGCACCCACTAACACTAAATTAATACCATACTTTTTCTTTAGTGCTAATAAAGCCAGTAAATCAGTTGCTCTGTTAGCATAGGCTAATAATGGCTTTTCGCCTGCTAATAATACATTAATCACTTGCTCATCGCGTTTTGGCTCTTTAGCTTCTGTCTCATCTTTTGTTTTTTTGTCTTGTTCTTTTTTGTCTTTAGCTTTTTTATCTTTTTGCTTCGCTAACGCTTTTTTAGCATCTTCAAATTTATAATCTAGCGCTTGCAGCTTTTGTGCTCTAGATCCTTTAGTTTCTGAGCCTAAATACACTAGTACCGCATTTTGTTTTTCGATAACGCTGGTAAACTCGCCTGACAAATCAACGGCAAAAGTTTGCCCAGAAAATAAGCCTTCACCACCACGAGGGGCAACTATGTTGCTGGTAATGCCGCCTTTACGCGTATAAGCAATTAAGGTTGATTTAGGGTTAAACGCTAAGCTAGCATCGAACGTTATATCCGCTTTTTTATCTTTGTCGTCACGCGTTCTTGACACCGCACCCACTTCAACTAAGCCTAAAGAGTTCATACTACCGATAAAGCCTGGCGTTAGTATTCTTCCTTTGGCGTCAATGGTTTCATCCGCTTCAATAGTTTGAGGCGTATTCTGGTGTGAATAAACCTGAGTAATTTTTCCTTGATCAATAATAACCGTGGCTTGCTCTAAAATGCCTTGGCTAGCAACGGTATAAACAGTGGCGTTAGTAATAGCGGTGCTTTTAGCGTGTGCTGCCCCCGTAACTAAAGCTAATACCGCAATAGATGTGGTTACTAAAGCGCTTAAGGTGAGTGTTCTTCTTTTTATTTGGAGCTGTTTATTTACTTGCTTATGCTGGTTCTGTTTCATTAGTTATCCCCTATTCTTGCCCTAAAAGAAAGTCACTTTTCGCCTGATATTTTTCATCAAAACGATCATATACTTTCGCGCCATCAACAAAAACTTGTTCAGCTTGTGCGTACACACTAAAGGGGTTGGTATTCCATAGCACTACATCGGCATTTTTGCCAGCTTGCAAACTACCCGTTTTATCATTAATACCTAATGATTTAGCGGCATTAGCGGTGATCCATTTGATTGCGTCTTCTTCTTTTAGGTTAAAGCCATTGTCGTTGCTGCGATATAACACTTTACCGGCTTCTTGGTTCAATCGTTGAATAGTAGTACCTGAATCAGAATGAACAATAGCGCATGAGTTTTTCACAGCGTCAACAATGGCAACATTTTCTTCAACCATATCAAAGGCTTCCATTTTAAAACCCCACCAATCTGGCCACATGGCAACACAATTCCCATTTATCGCTAGCTGGTCAGCAATTTTATAAGCTTCTATAGCATGATGAAAAGTACCAGAGTGATAATTAAATTCTTTACCAATATCTATCATTACCGCCATTTCTTCCGCTTTATAACAATGGTTATGAATTAAAATATCACCATCGAGCACACCCATTAAAGTATCTAATTCAAGATCCCTTATCGGCGCTTGCAGATTTTTACCTGCCGCATAATCACTATCGTATTTATTCCATGCTCGCTTATATTCAGTTGCACTCGCCCAAGCAGCTCTATAACCGGCAACGTTTCCCATGCGCGTTGAAGGTGTCTGTTTTCTTTTACCATACACACGTTTAGGGTTTTCACCACAGGCCATTTTTAAGCCATAAGGGGCATCAATAAACTTCATTGCTTGCATGGTACTACTAGGTACATTTCTCAAGGTAACACCACGGCCGCCAAATAAATTAGCAGAACCCGGTAAAATTTGTAACGTGGTTATGCCACCCGCCCTCGCGGCTTGAAAACCAGGATCTTGTGGCCAAACACTGTGCTCTGCCCAAACCTCAGAGGTATTAGGTGAAGTCATTTCATTGCCGTCAGCATGAGACTCAACACTTGGGCTTGGATAAACACCAAGGTGAGAATGCACATCAATAATACCAGGGGTTATCCACTTCCCTTGTGCATCAATTGTTTCTACATTGCTTGCTGTTAAACCCACACCTACTTGTTTAATTTTTCCATCAATAATCAGCACATCAGCATTATTGAGACGCTCACCTGTACCGGTTAATACGGTGGCATGGGTAAACAAGGTGTTTTGTTGTGGTAATGGTTTATAGGTACTTGGAAAGGGGTTTTTATTAATGATAACTTTGTCATCTTGCTTTTCGTTGGGTAAACAAGCCGTTAAAGTAAGTGACACAGCGGCCACAACTAAACTTAGTTTAATGGGTGTTTTATTCATGGGTATTCCTTGAGGTATAATAGTTTACTATTATTTAAGTAATATTTTAGACCCGAAAAGAATATTATGCCTTACCTTAAACAACAATAGGTTGGTGAGTTTTTTATAGAAAAATTTCGACCAGTGGTAGTTAAAATAAGGTAGTTTACATAAGCACTTTCAAACTAGTGCCCAACCACTTTGTTTCGTCCTTGTGCTTTCGCTTGATAGAGTAATTTATCGGCATCTGCTACAAAATCTTCTGCACAAGAAAATGTCTCGTTTTGCCACTGACTAACACCGATACTGACAGTGAGCTCAACCTTGTTTTCATCTACTATAATGTCTAGTTGTTGAATTTTTTCTCGTAAACGTTCAGCAAATTGACAAGCACTTTGTGCATTGGTGTTGGGCAAAACAATCACAAATTCTTCGCCACCGATACGGGCAACAACATCAGCATTTCTTACAACATCTTTGCATGCTCGATAGAACATAATCAAAACTTCATCACCAACAGCATGACCAAAATTGTCATTGATTCTCTTAAAGTAATCAATATCTAGCAACAAAATAGATAAGGGTTGATGTTCATAATTAGCCCGATAAATTTCTTCCGCTAACACTTTATTGAACTGGTGGCGATTTACGGCGCCCGTTAAAGCATCAGTAAACGCTAATACTTCAAAATGCTCTTGCTGAGATCTTCTATATTCAATTTCTCGTTTCTGGCTATTTACTATCGTTTGAAATATATCTATTTGTAATAACTTGCGGCGTAATTTTTCATAGGCAAGTTGCATTGCGCCAATTTCATCATTATTTACAGTGTTTCTAAATTGAATATTTCTATGACCTTTTGCCATGCTATTTAAAGCCTCGGTGAGACGTCTTACCGGACTGATAATGCTGTAATTCAAAATGGATGAAAACAGTAATGCACCAAACAAAAGCAGAGAAAGAAAAGTAAATATCAGTATATAACTTTTCTCTAATTTTTTGTTTTCCATTAAAATATCATTCTTAAAGCTGATCGTTAAACTGTCAGTTAAAACTTTCAATTTATCTATTTCTGACGACATAAACTTAAACCAATGGGTAGGACGCTGCTCTACTTCATGTTTGTTCATAATACGAGAAAATTCTTGTTTGAGCATTTGCACATGCGCTGCTTCGTCACAAAAGTTTGTACATAACTTTTTTTGCTGCTTATTAGCCGAATACTGAAATACTCTTATCGCGTTAAGCTGTTTACCCACGAGTAAACTAATATTCAAATTACTATAAATATCATCATTATTAGCGCTTACCATGTTCATACCTATGGCTCGAATTTGTCCCATATACTCTTTAAAAAGTACTAGTGAATTAATCGCAGAAATATCATTAACAAACGGTGAGTACATATCTATACGAGTTAAATTGTCAGAGATTGATAATAGTTGTTCAATCAACGTCGTGTAAGCTTGGTATGTTTGCAAAAAGCTCACTGATTGATTGTCTAATTGCTGCCGGTGTAAAGCTAATGCCTTAAATTCACTACGAACATGATCTGAATATAAACGAATATTTTGTTGTACCGATGGCGCCACGTCTTCGTTTATCAAGGTTAAGAATTTGACAATAGTTTGGTCAGTAATCAAACGACGCTGAGCTAACTGCTTAGTAAAATGTTGATAATTGGAACTGACTAAACCTGAAGATAACCCCCTTTCTGCTTGTAATGAATGGCTTATATCATTCACTTGTGTAATGACATCATTTAGCCCTAGTACCAGTGACATATTTTGATAACGTTGATAGATGCCTTGTAAAACGAACAAGCTTATCAATAACACACCCACAACAGGAATAAAGGTGGTAATAAAAACCCGTTTGCTGAGTTTTATCTTTTTAGAAAGAGCGGTAGACAGCCTAGCAAATAAAGAGTTGTTTTCTGACTCAGCGCCTTTATTGAACAACTGCAGAATGCTAGCATTGGATGAATTAAAGAACGTTGGCACATAATCAAGATCTTCCTCTAAAATATGCTCTGCAATCCACTGGTATAAAAACGTGGTTATTCTTTCACTACAAGCTAAGTTATCTTCAGTTAACCATTGCAACTTAAGTATTGGCAACAGTTCAACAAAGGCTTTATGCTTAGCTTTATGAGCGGCAATATCACCATAACAAGCTTTTTCTAATAATTCTTCTTCTCGTAAAAAATGTAATAGAACATATTGTTCAAGCTCTGAAAAAATATCTTCTATCACTTGATTAGAGATATTTTCGTTTTTTGTTGAGGTTAATTTAGCGAGTATAGCGATGATCTGTTTATGATCTTCGTCAATGGCATCAATGCCAACACTCATCCCTTCATTCCAAATTAATTCTGTCATTTTTTTGATTATTCACATTTGTCTAATTGTCCAAAATCACTCATCAAGTATAGAGTAAAATTCAAATGTCCTAGAACAATTTTAAGATAAAATTCAAACAAATATCGACGAGATCAAACGTTTTAACTTTTTATACCGAAATAGTAATATCACTAAGGCAATAGCAAAATAAAAAAGTGGTGAAGTTAACTCTGATTTTACCGACCAATAAAAATGAATAGTAACGAGAATAACAATTAAGTAGCTAAGGTTGTGTAAACTTTGCCAAGATTTTCCCATTTTTCGTTTTAGCTTATTCACTGACGTAATAGCTAACGTCGTCAGCAATAAGAAGGCTACCATACCAACCGTGATATACGGACGTTTAATCACTTCACTAATAAACAACGCACCATCAAATTGTACTTCAAAGCTAAGAAAGTTAAGTAGGTGAAATAATGCATAAGTAAAGGCGTAAAGCCCTAATACTCGTCTAACTTGTAATAAATAACCTTGTTTAAGTATTTTAGCTAATGGCGTAACACTTAACGTTATCAGCAATAAGTTCAGTGCCCCGATGCCAGTAAAATGAATAACTGCTTCAACGGGATCTGCGCCTAGTTCATCATTAAAGGCTAAAAAGTACAAGTTTAACAAAGGTAGCAAAGCAGCCAAATGTATAACGACTTTTATAAAAAATATTTTGGTATTGCTCGTCATATAAATAGGGAAATTAATTCCTTGCTTAAAACACATATTAATAATGCTTGGATAAGTTCAACCCTTGGTACAGCTGTGCAACTTCTTCGCCATAACCGTTAAAAGGTAATGTAGCGATACGATTTCGCGCAAACAAACCTCCGGTGGTTATTTGGCGCTCACTGGCTTGGCTCCATCTTGGGTGGTCATGATTTGGATTCACATTCGCGTAAAACCCATATTCTTTGGGCGCTAATTTGTTCCAAGTAGTAGGCGGTTGATGTTCTAGCAATTTAATACCAACAATCGATTTTATGCTTTTAAAACCATATTTCCATGGCACCACTAAACGAATAGGTGCGCCATTTTGTGGTGGCAGTGTTTTGCCATATAAACCAACACTCATTAACGTTAATGGGTTCATGGCTTCATCTATTCGCAAGCCTTCTACATAAGGGTAGTTAATACCACCTCCTAAACGGCTGTTTTCTTGTCCGGGCATTTGCTTAGGATCATACAAGGTTTCAAAAGCAACATATTTTGCACGAGAATTAGGTGACACTTTTTTCAATAAGCTTGCTAAAGAAAAACCTATCCAAGGAATAACCATTGACCAAGCTTCAACGCAGCGCAATCGATAAATGCGCTCTTCTAATGGGAACATTTTAGTTAAGTCATCATAATCTAGCGTAATAGGGTGATCACACGCACCTGATACTGTTAATTGCCATGGGGCTACGTCAAAACCCTGTGCTAACTCTAGTGGTTGATTTTTTTTGGCACCAAATTCATAAAAATTATTGTGTGAAATAACTTTTTGTTCGGGCGTTTTCAATAGCGTTTGGTTTAGGGTGTCTTTGCTGTAATTGAGTGGTTTGGTTTGAAAGGCTGGTTGGTCATCATCACTAAAAAAACCCGCTTTGGCATTTTGAGTAATGGTTGAACTCATTAGCGCACCAGCGCCTAAGAAGCCCATTTTTTTCAATAAACTGCGACGTTCATGATAAATTGATTCTTGGGTAACGCTAGAATAGTTAAGGTTATATTTTTTGGGAATTTTAATTAACATAGCAGTGCCTAATCACTTATTTTAAGTTAAGTTATTTTAAGTTAACTTAACTTACAAGTACTTGAGTTATTAGACACTGATAGAAAGGAAATAATTTCAGCGGAGCTATTACTTAACTATTGTAAGTGATTTTTTAGGCTGCTTTTACCAGTTGTTGTAAGTGTGCAACAACATCTTTTGACTCATAAAGCCATTGCACTTGACCATCGGCTTGTTCAATACGTAAGCAAGGTACAGTGCGTTTACCGCCTTCTCGAATAAGTTCTTCACGGTAATCATTTTTTTGATTGATATTGCGCAACGCTATATTCAAACCTTCACGTTTCATTGTACGACGTACTTTCACACAAAAAGGGCAACTAGGTAACTGATACAAACTTAAATTTTGAGTTTTTGCATCAACTTTCTGTTGCTCTTCAACGGTTCTTTTTGGTGATTTTGGTGAAAAAACAAAGTTAATTAATAAAATAAGGCGACCTATTGGCCAGCGTATAAGCGACATAATCATAGTGTTTACTTCTGTGTTAAAAATGTATGGATGGATCAAATTTGGTTGCGCAGTTTAGCATAAAGTATCTTGTTTAACCTCAACTCTGTTTAATAGATACCTTATTAATTTTCACATTTTACTAATACTTTTATTATACTTAGAAAGTTTATTAAATTTAATCATCTCACGGAGCTCAGCTATATATTTTTCACCTCGTTCAGAATAGCTAGCTAGCCCTGCAGCTAAAGCTATACCTGTTAAAGGTTGGTTTGCCCTGCGAAGTTGTGCGCGGATATTACGCAACGACTGATAAGCACTATGGCTATTCAAATTATGCATATAGCTTTCAAGAGACTCTTGTGGGGAATAAAAAGCGGCGACTTCATGCGCTTTTCCTGAATCTCTCTGCTTAGGCACAAGGCCACAGCCATGCTTAAAACACCATTGACCAAAATAATTATTACCTAACTTAGCGAACCTTGATGTTCCCCAAGCACTTTCATTGGCCGCTTGCGCCAACACCAGTGATGGTGGTAACACATCAACCTTTTTCAATAACTTTTTCCAAGTGGCATCATCATCAATACTAAAGTTTTTCACTCGATATTGAGTTGCTAAATCAGTTAGCTTTCGAGCATCCCACCAACCTATATTGTTTCTATTTTGATTCCATAGTATTAACTGCTTTCTACTGCTTGCAATCGCTTTATTATTTTCTTCAATAAGAGGTGAAAAATAATTAAAGAATGCCGTTTTTCTTTCACTACCTGCTTCATAGTCTGAAAAATTTGGTACGCTTGACCAAAATGAAAATACCGTAATACATACAATAACGAATAACGTTAATATAATTGATAAGCGCTTTCTTATAAGATATTGAATTATATTGTTTTTATTTATTAGTCGTTTGTTCATATACTTCCTTTAGCTAAGTGAGCTTTTAGATAAGCTTTATAGGTTCTTTATTCTTAGGTACGCTTATTTTTAGGTGTATAGTTCAAAATAGAGACAGGCACTACTTTTTTAACGTCAAAACCGTCAATTTCTTTTCGATCTATCACATGACCCAAACGACTTTCAATTGCGCATAAGTTTCTAAAATTGTCTTTTGAAACAAAAGATACCGCTTCTCCCGAGGCTCCTGCTCGACCTGTACGCCCAATTCTATGAATATAATCATCGACTTGATCAGGTAAGTCATAATTTACCACACGTTCAAGCGCGCCAATATCAAGACCACGAGCCGCTATTCCTGTCGCCACTAAAAAGTTGATTTTGCCTGATTTAAAGTCATTTAGTATTTGTTCACGAACGGCTTGAGTTCTACCACCATGAATAGATTCAGCTTTTATACCGCGTTTTTCTAGCTGACTGACTAACTTAGCTGCACCATGTTTTGTTTCAATAAAAATAAGCGCTTGCTGCCACTGTAAATCGTTTATCAAATGACTTAATAACGCCGATTTATTTCCCTTGTCTGTAGTAACCAACCATTGATCGATTTTTGGTTTTGAAGCACTATTTTGGGCAAGTGATATTTCTACTGGGTTACTAATCGTTCTTTTAGCTAATGAGCGTACATCATCTGAAATAGTGGCAGAAAATAATAAGTTTTGACGTTCTGTAGGCAGGCGCTCAATAATTTTATTAATATCATCAATAAAACCCATATCAAGCATTCTGTCTGCTTCATCTAACACTAACACTTCAAGTTCGTCAAAGTGTAAAGCACGCTGATGTGCCATATCTAGCAGTCTACCTGGCGTTGCTACAATAATATCAACGCCCCATATTAAACGTTGTTTTTGAGGCGCAGCATCAACACCACCATACATAGCCATAGAAGTAAGCGTTAAATACTTGCTGTATTGGTTAATACTCGATTCAACCTGAACCGCTAGCTCACGCGTGGGCACTAAAATAAGCGCACGTATACGTTTACCACGAAGTTTACGATCCGTATTGAGCATTTCCAATAGGGGCAAAACAAAACTCGCCGTTTTCCCTGTACCCGTTTGAGCAGCTGCAATAAGGTTTTTACCTGATAAAACAACAGGTATCGCCTGCTTTTGAATAGCGGTAGGCTCTGCGTAGGCTAAATCAGCGACCGCCTTTACAATAGGGTCAGATAATCCAAGTTTTGAAAATGACATGTAATACCAATTTGATTAAATTTATTCCCAACTCAGAGCTACATTAGCGAGCTTAGAACAAGCAAAATTGATTAAACATAGTTATTCTATATTTCATTAATTCTGCGCTGTTATCAGTTTGCTAATGAGCTCCCAAAGGGCGAGCTTAAAAGGCCTATATACTACGTTATTGATTTTGATAAGGGAATAGCCATTCTCTTCAATCAATGCCTTGCCTTTAAGCCTTTTAATTCTCGCTGAGTAGGAAATAACTTAACCAACTTGGTATAATTCTCAGGAAAATAAAAGTGACAAGCTACTTCTGCAATAGAAATAGCTTATGAATAAGTAGTTAACAGACTACTGCTGTGATTGTATTTTTAAACCTTTTAAAAAAGTAGAGAGCACGTCATCATTACAGTCACGGTAGTGCTTATGATTTACATTTCTAAAAAAGGCACTTAGCTCATATTTACCTAAACTTAAACCAGCCAGTTCAAGAATAGCCGTTACTTCATCAGCTTTTAATGCCAATGCAATTTTTAATTTATTGAAAATAATATTATTGCTTAGTACTTGTTCTGCTTGACGTTCAGGGCCATCTTTCTGCCCTCTTTTATCAATGATTAAGCCGTTTAAAAAACTCGCTAATTCAATATCTGCTAATTCTTGATAAGCACTATCATCTTTTTCTTTAAAAAAAGCCGTTAGCTGCTCTGCGGTAATTAAGCATTGGCCTAACGAAAACACGCTAAGTATTTTTTCATTATTAAAGTTTAAAATCGTACTGATTCGACGAAGAAGATCATTGTTTATCATTAAATTGCCTAGTGTTATATAAAATAGTGAAGTAGTGAAAGTGCTTATAGTATAACGGCTATCAACCTATAAGCGCTATCACATTCACAAAACAGGCAATTTAAATATCAACAAACGCTTGCTATGCTTTCTCTAATGCTTGCTCGATATCAGCGATAATATCGTCAATATGCTCAATACCAACAGAAATTCTGACTAAGTCTTCAGAAACACCAGCAGATTTAAGCTCTTCTGGGTTTAGTTGTCTGTGGGTTGTTGAAGCCGGATGACACGCCAGTGATTTTGCATCGCCTATATTTACTAAGCGTAAAATCATGTCAAGGGCATCAATAAATCGCCCGCCTGCTGCGCTACCACCTTTTATGCCAAAACTTAATATGCCAGAAGCTTGACCATTCGTCATTTTTTGGCAAAGTGCATTATAAGGGCTATCAGGTAAAGCCGCATAATTAACCCAGTTTACTTTTTCATGTGCGTTAAGGTATTTGGCTACTTTTAGTGCATTTTCACAGTGACGCTCCATGCGTAAACATAAGGTTTCTAACCCTTGCATAATCAAAAATGAACTGTGTGGTGATAATGCTGCACCGGTATTTCTAAGCGGTACCACGCGACAGCGACCAATATAAGCTGCAGCACCCAACGCTTCTGTGTAAACAACATCATGGTAAGAAGGATCAGGTTCATTGAGCATTGGAAATCTATTTTTATTACCAACCCAATCAAACTTTCCTGAATCAACTATCATTCCACCAATAGTAGTACCATGACCGCCAATATATTTAGTTAACGAATGAACCACAATATCTGCACCATGTTCAAACGGACGACACAAAGCTGGGCTAGCAACGGTATTATCAACAATTAAAGGGACACCATGTTTATGAGCAATTTTGGCTAGCCCTGCTAGATCGACTATATTACCTGCAGGGTTGCCAATAGACTCACAAAATACTGCTTTGGTATTTTCATCAATTAATTTGTCAAAGGTAGCTAAATCGTCGCCAGACGCAAACTTTACTTCAACACCTTGTCTTGGCAATGTGTGCGCAAATAAATTATAGGTGCCACCGTAAAGCTGACTTGTGCTAACAATATTGTCACCTACCGACGTAATTGCTTGAATGGCATAAGTGATAGCCGCCATGCCAGAAGCAACGGCTAAACCAGCAAGACCACCTTCCATTTGTGAAACTCTTTGTTCCAAAACATCCGTGGTTGGGTTCATGATCCGCGTATAGATATTACCAGGAACTTTTAAGTCGAATAAATCAGCACCATGCTGTGTACTATCAAAAGTATAAGACGTTGTTTGATAAATAGGGGTGGTTGCCGCCTTAGTGGTGGCTTCAGAATCGTATCCGTGGTGCAAGGCTAAAGAGGCTAATTTCATAAAAGTTCCTAATTGAGGTTAAGTTAATGTAGCTTGCGTTAACTTATCTTAATGTTTGGAAAATTTAAATAAAAACATGCTTTGATAGTCCATTAATACCAATTGACTATCTTTATGATCAACCTATTCAAATTTCAGCTCTAAATTGTTGTCGTGGCAAAAGTAAAATTATCCCCCTAAGATAATAATTTCGCCATTCTCTAACCATAAAGGATACTTAGTCATGATTTTTGAAAATATAGGGCTTTGCAAATAGTTATTAAGCCATTGTCGAAGTTTAGGATAAGGAGCTTGTAAGTACCATTGGCGCTCTACTCTTGCAAATTGCCTTATAAAAGGTAACAGCGCGATATCAGCTAAGCTTTCCTTGTTTGAGATAATAAACGCATGCTGACTCAACCGTTCTTCTAAGGCTTGTAGATATTTTTCACAGGCTTGTCTGTACTCAAGCAGATTATTTTCGTGGTAACGTTTGGCACATCTATATTTTTCTAATAACGGCTTAAATTCGTTATCAAAAGTAGCAATTAAGCTAAGCATGTTCTGAAATGTATTCGTACCCGAGTTAACTAAGTTCTGATGTAAAAGATCATCTGGATCGCTCTTACCCAAAGCCCACAGCATAATATCTAAACTTTCATCAATAACCTTTGATAGTTCGCCTGCTCGCTCTAGCACTAAAATAGGCACAGTACCTTTGGGTGACGCAGTGATCATTTCTTCAGGTTTATGACTTAAAACAACATCTCGCAATTGGATTTGTTGTTTCGATTTAAATATCGCTAACCTTGCTCGCATGGCATACGGACAATTTCTTAGAGAATAAAGTATGGGTAATCCATTGGTTTTACTTTCTTTATCTACTTTATCTACTTTATCTGTGAGCATGGCGAACACTACCTTGAAAAACAGCACAATTAAGTTTTATTAAAAACGATGACGTACTATTGTCATCGTTTTAACGCTATTTACGCAATATTATCTGGTCCAATACGTACAACTAACTTACCGAAGTTCTCACCTTTTAATAAGCCGATAAAAGCACTTACCGTGTTTTCAAGCCCTTCAATCCTATGCTCTTTGTACTTTATTTCACCTGCCATTAACCATTGTACCATTTGCTCGCTAAACTCTGCATAACGATGACCATAATCATCAAACACAATAAAGCCCTGCATTTTGATACGCTTAACCAATAATGTCCCCATGAGTAATGAAAGTCTGTCAGGACCACTGGGTAATTCGGTCGCGTTGTACTGAGAAATTAGTCCACATAAAGGAATACGCGCACAGCTATTCAATAATGGCATGACGGCATCAAATACTTTACCGCCAACATTTTCAAAATAAACATCAATGCCTGATGAACAAACCGTCGCTAATTGCTGGGCTAAATCATCGCTGTGATGATCAAGGCAATAATCAAACCCTAACGTTTCAACCGCATATTTACATTTGGTATCGCCACCAGCAATGCCAACCACTTTACAGCCTTTTAATTTGGCTATTTGACCAACTAAGCTACCTACAGCACCTGTCGCCGCAGCAACAACGACCGTATCCCCTGCTTTGGGTTGACCAATATCAAGCAAGCCCATATACGCTGTTAAGCCTGGCATACCTAATACACCTAACGCCTGTGATGGGTTAGCCATATTGCTATCAAGTTTTAGTAATTCACTGCCATTGATAACGCTATAATCTTGCCAGCCACCAAAAGCGACCACCCAATCACCTTTTTTATAATCGTTATGATTTGATTCTTCTACTCTGCAGACACTGCCACCAACCATAACGTCATTTAAAGCTACAGGGTCAGCATAAGATTTAGCATCATTCATTCGCCCGCGCATGTAAGGGTCGAGTGAAAGGAAAACGGTACGAAGTAATACTTCACCCGTTTTAGGTGTTGGTTTTTCGCTACGCACAAGATTAAAATTTTCAGCTGTTGGCGCGCCAAAAGGTCTTGATGCCAGAACCATTTGGCGATTTATGTCAGTTGTTTGAGTCATGTTCGTTCCTAATATAAAGAGCTAATGTAAAAAGCTATTGTAGAGAGGTAATATAAAGAGCTAATACTTACCGTATGCTTACCTTATAATTACCTTATAATTACAATGCTTGCGTTAAAATCTCACGACTTATTGCTAAAGTAATATCGCCTTGTTCACCCAATGCTGTCATACCATGGTGTTCCAATCGTTCAACGAGTAAATCGATGTCATTGCTACCAAGTTCCACATCAGATAAACGTGTTGGTACTTGCATTTTCACGAAAAACTCTTCAGTTAAACGAATAGCTTGATCAATACGCGCATCATCATCACCTTCGGTTATTTGCCAAACGCGCGTTGCATATTGTAGTAATTTTTCACGTTTTTGCTCACGACGCACTTTCATTACCGCAGGCAATATAATAGATAAAGTGCGGGCATGATCAATACCAAAAGCACCGGTTAATTCATGGCCTATCATATGAGTTGACCAGTCTTGTGGAACACCTGCACCGATAAGACCATTTAATGCCATGGTTGCCGACCACATGATATTGGCTCTAACGTCTAAATCATTTCTAGTGGCAGGCAATAACGCTTTCGGTCCTTCTTCAATCAAGGTTTGCAATAAACCTTCACTGAAACGGTCTTGTACTTTACCATTCACACTGTAGGTTAAGTACTGTTCAATGGTATGAATAAAGGCATCAACCACACCATTACCAATTTGTCGATCCGATAATGACAACGTTACACTAGGGTCTAACACAGCAAATAACGGACGAATCAAAGGACTCTTAAAAGGTAATTTATTACCATCTCGTGTTACCACAGAATTGCCATTACTTTCAGAGCCTGTCGCAGGTAAGGTTAATACTGCACCAATAGGCAAGGCTTTAGTTACCGCTTGCTGTTTAGCGAGAATATTCCAGGGATCATCACCTTCATCATTGCCTTCACCATTACCTTCGTAAAGCGCGGCAGCGGCAATAAATTTAGCGCCATCAATAACCGAGCCACCACCAACGGCAAGCAAGTAATTAATATTTTCTGCCTTAATGATTTCTTGAGCTTTCATTAAGGTGTTATAAGTTGGATTTGGCTCTATACCCGAAAACTCGAACCAAGTATGTTCAGTAAGGGCATCAATCACTTGTTGATAAACGCCATTACTTTTAATTGAGCCGCCGCCATAAACCACTAATACTCTTGCGTTTAGTGGGATCTCTTTTGCAATAACTTCAATTTGTCCCTCGCCAAAATTAATCTTTGTTGGGTTTTGAAAGTTAAAATTTAACATTTTTAATCCTATATTTATCTCAAACAGATTAGCTAAGCTGAAAGATGAGCCAGTAATTTTTCAGCCGCCAATGCTGAACTTGCTGGGTTTTGACCGGTAATAATTAAGCCATCTTGTACTGCAAACGGATGAAAATCTTGCGCTTTTTGGTATTCACTGCCACGCTTAATGAGTTCGTCTTCCAGTAAAAAAGGCACAACGTCGGTTAATTGCACTGCTTCTTCTTCGCTGTTGGTAAAGCCGGTTACTGCTTTGCCTTTAATAGCAAAGTCACCTGATGCTTGTTTTACATTTAATAAGGCCGCACTGGCATGACAAACCGTGGCGACGGCCTTACCTGCGTTAAGGAAACTTTCAATCAAGGTGATTGAGTCTTTATTGTCGGTAAGATCCCATAATGGACCATGACCACCTGGGTAGAACACGCCATCAAAATCAGCTTCATTAAGCGAAGATAATTTTACTGTGCTAGCAATTTTAGCTTGCGCTGCATCATCACCGTCGTAGCGATCAGTAGCCGCAGTTTGGAAATCTGCAAGTGTACTTGTTGGGTCAATAGGGGCTTGTCCGCCTTTTGGTGTTGCTAAGGTTACTTCAACACCCGCATCGATAAAGGCGTAATATGGGGCGGCAAATTCTTCCACCCAAAAACCCGTTTTTTTGCCTGTGTTACCAAGCTCGTCGTGTGAAGTAAGTACCATCAATATTTTTTTAGTCATTATCATTCATCCATTTAATTATTTATATAAGTGTATATATGTGAGTGTGAGTATCAGTGCGTTGTCGTTTTCGCTTTTCGTTTTCTATTTCGTTTTCCCATTTAATAAAGCTAGTATATGCCCATGAACCAATATGAACAATATAGATAAAATTGACATCATTGTATTAATAATTGATACAATTGGTGCTGGACGTGTTTTTAATTCCTTTATTAAGTGCTAGGTAGTGTTATGGATATTTCATTTGAACAACTCAAAAGTATGGTTGTTTTTGCTCAAGTCATTGAACAAGGCAGCTTAAGCGCCGCCGCTAAACATTTAGGGCTGTCTCGAGCGGTAGTCAGTTATCATTTGAAAAAGCTTGAAGCACAGCTCGAGGTAAAATTACTAAACCGTTCAACGCGTTCTATTAATCTAACGGAAGCAGGCCAAGCTTACTATGAGCGTTGTCGTGTTATTGCCGAGCAAGCCAGTGCTGCCAATCAGCAAATTGAAAATTTCAAAAATGAGCCTATCGGATTACTTAAAATTACTTGTCCGGTAAATGTTGGGCTGCAAACCGTTGTGCCTGCCCTCAACGAGTTTAAAAAAATCTACCCCAAAATAGCGCTTGATGTCATGTTGACTGATGAAGTGGTTAATATCATGAAAGAAGGCATCGATTTGGCGATTCGTGGTGCGCCGTTGCCTGACTCTGGTTTACAAGCAAGTAAACTTGCCACCTTAAAAACTTGTCTTTGTGGTGCGCCTGAGTATTTTCTTCAATACGGTCGCCCAGCCAATCCCGCTGATTTAAGCAATCATCAATGGGTGATTTACAAGCTAACGTCGGGTGTAGTCACGCTAACTAAGGGTAGTCGTTCGTTCAGCGTAACCACAAAAGGAACTATTAGCACCAATAATGCGGCTGCACGTACTGCCTTTGTTGAAGCAGGACATGGTTTAGCTCGCATTCCTACTTATGATGCTTGGCCAAAAATAAACGCTGGTACCTTAGAAACTGTGCTTGATGATTACGCGCTTAGCGATATCAATGTTTATGGCGTTTTTCCACCGGGCACAGCTAATTCTAAAAAACTAAGGTTGCTGCTTACTTTTTTGAAAGAGTACTTTAGCAACAGAATTAGCAGCCAAATAAGTGTAAAAATGCCTAATACCAATTGATTTTAGCAAGATAAAGTCGCACAATCCCTCGCTGATTTTCAACGTGTATCACCAGAGAAGCTCGTTGCAAGCGTAAGTAATAAGAGTAAAAACCATGCATTCCAAAATACAGCTCACCAAAGAAGACCTTAGAAAAAATAAACCAACCCGCGATGAATACATGACTAAACCCAAAATTCCGTTGGTAGTAGTATTAGATAATGTCACTAATAGCTACAATATTGGTGCGTTTATTCGTTTGGCTGATGCTTTTGCTATTGAAAAAATAATTGTCTGTGGTCAGCTAACTATTTCAGATAAGAAACTGAAAAAAGCCTCTAGGAATGAAGCCAAATGGGTTTGTGTTGAATATAGCGATAGCACTACTGCAAGCTTACAAACCTTATTGGAAAGGGGTTATGCGATTTACAGCGTTGAGCTATGCCATGAGTCAGTTGATTATTGTGAGGTTACTTACCCGTCTAAGTGCGTATTAGTGTTAGGCAATGAACGCAAGGGTGTGAGTGAAGCAGCACTACAATTAAGCCATCAACAAATACACATTCCGATGTTTGGCATGGGTAACTCGCTCAATGTTTCAACCGCTGGCGCAATTGTATTAGCTGAATGTGCTAATCAAATTCGAAAACAGCCTCAAGTTTAACTTACTTGGGCTGACTTGAGCTAATTGGGGCTTATTTATAGTTAGCTAAAAACTTGCGCACATTCGCTTTAGTCGTTTTGGCCAGCTTTTGCACTAACGAGAATGGCACTTCATCAATATCAGCTTGCTGCATAATATCATCGAGCATGGCTAGCCAAAGCTTTGCCGTCATTTCAGAATCGTATAACGCTCTATGAAAACTGCCGTTTGAAGCAATCCCTTTATAGTTGATCAATGTGCCTAACTTATGGTTAGGTGCAGTTTGATATAGCCTGCGAGAGAGAAGTAACGAGCAGGCGAACTGACCATCATAATTTCTTGATATTCGTTTTAGCTCATTATCTAAAAAGCGTTTATCAAATGACGCATTATGTGCAACAAGGTTTTGCCCTTGAATAAAACCAGCAAAACGATCCATTACTTCATGGCATGGCGCAGCTTTACTCAACATTTTATTGGTAATACCAGTGTAGTCTTCAATAAAATAGCTAACCGGCCGTCCAGGGTACATCAGCTCTTGAAAGCGATCGGTTACCGCACCATTCTCAAGTTTTACCGCCCCTATTTCAATCGCTCTATCGCCATTATCAGGCGAAAGGCCTGTCGTTTCGAAATCGAGAATAATGAGTGAGTTAGCGTTCATACTGAGCCATTGTTAAATAATAGATAAGTGGAAATAAATGTGATTTTTTTTCGATGTAGAGTTTACATGAATTTACCGCCCTTTAAATTAAAAGACTGCAGAGAAATTAAATAGAAATTTTCCTGCTCAATGCCTCCTTTAACGCTATTTTTGAAAATATACCAACTTGTTTTCTGTTTACGCAAGTAAAAGCTGTACTGTATCTGCTACAAAAAAGTCAATAACAAGACTCCTTAATAGAGTGTAATGTGTACTTCGTAACTTGATGTTAGTTAAGTGTTAATATAGATTACACTAGAGCGTTATTTAAACGGATAGGATAACTCAAAATTATAATAAATAATGAACACCAAGTAGGAATAACAATTGCAAATACCTATTAGACAATTCATATTAACCTTAGCTGGCTTTGTTACCTTTATTCCTTACCATTTTATTGCTAGTTGGCTATCAATTTCTCCAGAAAGCGTTTCAAACTTTGCCTTATCTACCTTGCAAATAATCAGTAGTATACTTTTATTTTTTTGTTTTAAAAAATACACCTCGCGCTCATTTAAACTGTTTTGGCAATACCTGTTTTTAGCAACAATAGTGGTTATTGCAAGTAACTTTTTCAACGGCACACCAACAAGTTTCAACCAGCAACTATATCAAGACTTTGCTTCACTCTTTATTTATTTCTTTATTTTATTGGCAATAGAGACCAACCCTCATTTAAGTAATGTGCCGCTAAATAAATATATTAGTGGTCGAGTACCTGCTATATTTTTCACCCTGATTTGCTTTTGCTATTTTATTCTTTTACCTGCTGAATTTTCAGACCAAATATACCAAACATCTAAGCCTTCCTTGTTATTTCAGCTATTAATAAATACGCTGATTATTGCTAAGTTGATATTGTGTTTACTTAATTGTAAAGATAACTTCTGGCGTTACACTTTTATACTCCTATCTTTGAGCGCTGGCTTTTTACTGATAGGTAATATAAACGCTTTTATTCAGAGTAATTCAACGTTAATTAGCTCTAAAAGCTATTCTCTTCAACTTATCCCTTTATTACCTTATTTTCTCTTGATACTCACCGCAAACATCACCTTAAAAGCAACCAAGTTGCCTACGGCTACAGAGAAAGAAAATAGTCCAGAACTATACATTTTGCTCCTTATGTTTATTCCAACAGCAATACATTTATATGGCTATGAGCAAAATCTGTTTTACCATGTTAATTCAAATCTGCAATCTATTATCATTCTCTTTTGGTTATTTGTTGGTTCTATTTTACTATCAAGCATCGCAATCACCCGCCGTAGTCAAACCAAAAAACTCAAAAAAAATCTACTCACTCAAAAAAATCAACATCAACAGCTCAATAAACTAAATAAAGAATTAGCCGATGCGCTGATTAATAGTGAATATAAAGCTATAGTCAACGTCTCAAATAATGCCATATTAACTACCTCTATCAAGGGTGAGATATTATCCGCTAACCCCGCAGCTGTGCAGATGTTTCAAAGCTTTGAGCAAGAATTAAAAGGGATTTCTGTTAGCAACTTATTTTCAGAAAAAGACGAAATGCACTTCTTTTTTGACTTTCAAAGCAATGTCTACTCATTACAACGTAAAGATTTAGGTATATCGGTAGAGTGTATTTCTCTTCGTTCAGACCGTACTGAATTTCCAGCACAAGCAGAGTTACAATGGGCTTATCGCGCTGAGCAGCCACTTATTGTGATAACTTTCATTAATTTATCAGCAAGAAAACATGCCGAGAAACAGGCATTAGAATTAAAAGACAAGTTTATCGCTAACATTTCTCATGAGTTTAGAACACCGCTAACCATCATTAATGGCATCATAGATAGGTATATAGCTAAAACATCAGACGAACAAGAAAATGAAGACTTTACCACCGCTAAGCGTAATGGCTTACGTTTAGTACGAATGGTTGAGCAACTGTTAGAGCTTTCTCGCTTAAGCGACAATCCACAATTATCGCTAAGCACTTACCGATTAAAAACCCTAATGATGATGCCTGTTGATTCATTTTCTCGTTTAGCATCACAAAGTAATTTAAGCTTTAGTAGCAATATTCCTGACGATTTGTGGTTAGATTGTGATGGCCAAGCCTTTGAAAAAATTATATTTAATTTGCTTGCCAACGCGATAAAATACACACCAAAAGGTGGTTCTGTTCAAGTGAATGCTTACCTTGAAGAAGATACCATTATTTTAGATGTTATCGACTCAGGTATTGGTATCAGTAAAGATTCTCAAGATAAAATTTTTGATCGTTTTCAACGAGCGGACGATGTAAAAAACCAAGCAACCTTTGGTGTTGGTATTGGCTTATCATTAGTTAATGAACTTGTTAAGGCTCACGGGTGGCGTATCAGCTTAATTAGTGAGCGAGGCCACGGCAGTAAATTTAGTCTTTCATTACCACTAGCACCAGCAAATGATGTAGAGACGGAAATCGAGATTAGTGTTTCAGAAAATGAGGTTACTTCATTACTGACAGAGCAGCGTTCAGCAACAAGTAATCAAGCCAATCATTCACAGCAAGTAGTGTTAGTTATTGAAGATAATCTAGATATGCAAAGTCATATAAAACAAGTTATTGAGCAACAACATCACTGCATTCTTGCGGGTAGTGGTGAACTTGGCCTGCAATTAGCGCAAGAGTACATCCCAGATCTCATTGTCTGTGATTTAATGTTAACTGGTATTGATGGCTTTGAAGTGTTAACACAGTTAAAACAAGACGAAATGACAGCCCACATTCCTGTGATATTACTCACAGCAAGGTCTGACCTTGAAAGCAGATTACAAGGCCTTAATCTAAATGCTGATGAATATTTAAGTAAACCTTTTAACCAACATGAACTATTAACTAGAATTCAAAGTTTAATCACTAACAGACAGCAGCTACAAAAAAGCTATTTACAAAAGTTTACTGATGATCAAAAAACAGAGCGAAAAACTACCAGCCAGAAAAATGTAGCAAAACTAACACAAGGGCCAATCGAGCAAAACAGCTTAGATGATAAGTTTTTACATAAACTTGAATCACTGATCGCCAAACATTACACTGATCCCGATCTCGATATATCATTACTTGCGAAAGAGCTTGCTATGAGTGAGAGACAATTCCAGCGAAAAATTAAAGTTATATTAGGTACTACGCCTAATAATTTCATCAAAGAATTTCGTTTAAAAAAAGCACAAGCGTTACTTATGAGTGGTTCACAAATTGGACGTATCGCTTTAGATGTAGGATTCTCATCACAAACCTACTTTGGCCGTTGCTTTAAAGAGAGCTTTAATTGCACGCCAAAGCAATATCAACAACGTATTGCACAACAAGAAGCGCCTTAAACATCAATCGCTAAGTTATCCTGAAACTCGTCTTTAAAATATTATGGGGATAGTGCAAATTAACCGTGTTTTAATTTTACTAACTTGCTTAACTTGTCAACGTTTTGTTGCTGAATAACATCTAAATAGTTAAATGGTTGAACCTTAGGGGCATAAAAACCCAACCAGTTCATTTTGTTATTGCTAGCAACTTTTAATGCATGTTCAGTAATAACACTTACTTGATCCCATGACAGCGCCATAGGTTGTTCAAAGTTAAACGGGTAAAAGCCATAAGCCATACCTGCTCTAATGTCATGACCTAATGCTTCTTCAAAGCGTTTAGCTAAACGAGTCACAAGCTCGCGAGCATTATCATCTTTCTCGTAACCAATAATAACAAAAGTATCATCAGCCCATCGAATAACTAAATCCTCACTATTTCGGCTATAAAGCAGCAAGTCAGTAAGGTCAATCAATTGGCTATTTGTTACTTGCTCTATATTATCTAGCCTTATCATCACAAGGTATAAACGTGGCAACAGACTGCGTTGTATGGGCAGAATATTCTCATGAATTTGAGACATAAGTTGACTGGCTTGTTCGATATAAATATCTAAATAACGACGGCTTTTAACGCCTGTCAGTTTATCCACCGTTGCTGCATCTTCTAACTGCTGATTTGCTTGTTCAAGTTCAACATTCTTCAAATGAAACTCTTGTGTTTTCTCTTGAACTTGTTGCTTTAAATATGCTTTTTGTTGCTGCTCAACAAGTAGTTTTCGATTTAAAAAGCGCGAATAAGCCAACAACAACAACGCAATTAATACCGCATAAAGCAAATATGCCCACCAAGTATTCCAAGGAGCTGGCTTCACCGTAATATCAAGAGATAAGCCAGGTTCACTCCATATATTATCATTATTGCCCGCAATAATTTGTAGCTGATAACTTCCTGCAGGTAAGTTAGTATAAGTGGCTCGTCGTGACTTACCCGCATCAATCCACTCTTCATCAAACCCTTTTAAACGATATTTATAACGAGTTGACTCAGGGTCAGCGTAATTTAATCCGACATATTCGAATGAAATAAGTTGTTCTGTATATTCCAGCGTTAATTCAGTTAGTTTTGATAAAGTTGTTCCTAAAGCCATAGGTTCGTTAAGTTTTAAAATATTAGTTAATCGGACTTCTGGTGTAGACAAGTTGCTATTACTTTTTTTAGGTTTAATACTGTTAAACCCTTTACCTGCTCCAAAGTACAAGGTGTTGTCCATGCCTATAAATACAGCGGAGTGTGTATATTCCAAATCGGTTAAGCCATGAGTTAAATCGAAGTGTTTAAAGCTTTTATCGCTAACTGAGTAACGAGATATTCCCTTACTCGTACTAAGCCAAATATCTCCATAAGCATCTTGAACAATTCCGTAAACTGTAATGCTTTTCATGCCATCTTTAGAGTTAAGGTGGCTAAATGAGAAATTTTTATTTTGCTTATCTTCACGACTTAATATATTTAACCCCGCAGCCTGAGTACCTACCCAAAGATTTTTATGTTTATCCAGTAACATAATCCATGTAAAGTCGTCCGATAGGCTATTGGGGTCATTTTCATCATGTCGAAAATGAGTGAAATTTTTTGACTTAGGTTCAAAGCGACTAAGACCACCACCAAAGGTAGCTAACCATATTGTTCCTTGTTCATCATTCAACAACTGCAGTATGTTATTACTGCTTGGTCCCCTTTCAGGATTCAGATTATTTTTAATAAAGCGCGTGAAAGTGCCGTTTCTATTAAACCGATTTAAGCCTCGGTGGAATGTAGAAACCCAAATATTCTCATTTTGATCTTTAATAATATCCGTAATACTATTTGCTGAAATAGAGTGTTCATTATTGGCATCATGTTGGAATGCTGTGATTTCACGTGTGACTATGTTGACTGCATATAAACCAGAAGCTCTGGTGCCTACCCAAAGTATAATCCCATCTCCCAGTAGATTCATAATTCGATGTTCAGCAAAAAATTGTTTGAAGTCTATTTGACTAATTTTATTATCAACTGTTGATAATTGATAAATACCTCCTGTATAGGTACTAAAAATGACCGCATTTTCATCCATTTGAGTAAAACTAGTAATATTATTGCTTTTTAATTGAGGGTTAGTATGTGAACTATACTGACGAAAGGTAGCCATATTAGGATCCCAGCGATTAACACCGGTGAAAGTACCTATCCACATCATCTTATTTTTATCCTCAAAAAATGTTAAGACAAAATCATTGCCAAGGCTGTAAGGATTATTCGATGAATGATTGTATTTACTGAAACGATCTTGGCCATAGTGATAAATTGACAAACCGTTATCTGTCGCAATCCAAATATTTTGTTCAGAATCTTGATAAATATTATTTACCGTATTACTACTAATAGTTCCATTATCTTGGGCATTAAATTGATAATGAATAAAGCTTTCAGTATTAGGTAGATATTTTAATAAACCGTTATCGACAGTTCCAATCCAGATGGTTCCCTGTTTATCCTCATATAGTGCGCTAACAAACTTATTAACGTAATGACTTTTACTACTATCGCCATATTTAAGCGTTTTAACAAAGCTTCCTTGTAAAGAAAATACTGAAATTCCGCCACCATCAGTGCCTACCCATATTTGACCTTTACTTGTTTCAATAATTGATCGCACTGTATTATGACTAAGGCTATCAGGATTCCCCAACTCTTGATGAATTTTGTTGACAGACCATCTATTTTCATCCCTTGTGATTATATTGAGACCATTTTCAGTACCAACCCAAACCTTCCCGGTACTGTCTTCAAATAAGGCATTAACAGTATCATTTGTTAATGCATTATCTTTTGTTTCGGTTGTGAAGCGGTAAAAATCTTGACTACTTTCCCTATATAAATTAAGACCGCCACCAAATGTACCTACCCAGAGTTGCTGTTTCTTATTAATAATAATACGACTAATAACATTCGAGCTCAATGAGTTAGGCAATTCTGCATCATGGTGAAAACTCAAAAATTGATGACCATCAAAACGATCTAACCCTTCAGACGATCCAAACCACATAAAGCCGTCTTTATCCTGAGCAATAGTTCTTACAAAGTTATAATACATTGGATTATCAAGACCAAAGTTTTTAAACCGTTTAGCTTCTTGAGCAAATGTGTTGAAGTTCAATAAAATAAATAACAAGAATAGTAAGTTGTATTTCACAGGAATAAGCTTATAAAAATTTAGAATATGAGAAAATTAAAACTAGGAAGTAAATATATAAAAAAGCCGCTGGATGAAACAGCAGCTTAATATTAGGTGAGTTATTGCGGTTCGACCCAGTTATTAACATTTATATTAGCGACATCTATGTTATCTAAATTCAACCTCCAAATGACTGCATCTGTCTCAAAATTAAGTCTCCAAATAACAGCATTTGTCTCAAAGTCTAATCTCCATATAACTGCATCTGTCGATGCTGTATTTCTCCAATCCAGAAGGGGGTCAGTATAATTCAATCGCCAAATCACAGCACTTCCATTAAGTGAATTATCACCTAATCGCCAAACATACTCCTCACCTAAACCTTCAACATAAAAGTTCCCTTCATCATTAATATTAGCCGGTCCGTAGAAATGTTTTTCACCTGACAAGTCCTGTTCAATATTTAATGCCTGATTTGCACAACCTGTAGCAGTACTTTGTAATGCATCTTTCGCATTAACTACACCAGATCCTTGTTGAAATACGCTATAGGCTAATTGACCACCTGAAGTCATCGCTGCATGGGCGCTATCCATTAGACGACACTTTACTTCGTCAGGGGTCAGAGATGGATCTTGCGTCAATATCAAAGCAACGGCTCCTGAAACAACAGCAGCAGCCTGAGATGTACCTGACATTTCAAAATATTTTCCCCCATCATAGTATTCAGGATGTTCTGCTACAATTTGGCTATCATAAGCCATCAAGCCTGCTAGGTGCCCCCCCGGAGCCACTATTTCAGGCTTAACAAACCCAGCAGGAGTTGGTCCTGCAGCACTAAAAGTGGCTAGTTTGTCATCGTTTGAATCAGACTCTGTAAAATTATCCGTCATCGCTCCTACCGTAATAATATATGGCACATTCCCCGGCACACCAATAGTCATGGGGTCAGGCCCATTGTTGCCAGCAGAAGCCACAACAACAATACCTGCTTGCCATGCTTTCATTACTGCCTTATTAAGTGGATCATCCCAATAATAAGAGCGCTGCTGACCACCAAAAGACATATTTAATACTCTTAAGTTGATTTGATCTTTAACCTGTAACGCCCAACCAATACCACGGATAACGTCTGCGTAGGTTGCCTTACCGTCAGCGTCAAATGCTTTAATACCCACTAATGCTGCATTAGGAGCAACACCATAGACCTTACCGTAAACATCATAGTCGGCGTTTCCTGCAATACTGGCGACGTGAGTACCATGCCCACTTTCGTCATTGCTATAATTGCTAACAACATTATTTATTGCATCATAAGTTCCCCAAAACTTATCTCGTTCATATAAATCCGTAGTTAATCCTAAACCTGTAGATGTTCCTTGTAATTGATCTAGACCAGTGTCCAAAAAGCCAATAGTAACCTCATCACCAAAATTGCGTGCGGCATGTGCTGATGTGGCATCTATTAAGTCATTAACGACAGCTTTGGGTTGCCATTTACGTTTCCCCCAAGCCTTACCACCTGACAATTCTACTTGATGATTTTTAGTAACTTTAACATTTAAACTTTGCTGTAATTGAGAAAGCTGAGATTGATTCAAATCAACAGCTACAGCACTAATAATGGCGAGCTCATGAGAAGGCGTTACATTAAGTTCTTTTACTTTTTCTTTTAACAATTGATAATTTGCAGAACTGATAATATAAGACTGTGTTTTATCATTAACAGTGCTGTTTAATGAAATACTGACAAGCCAAGCTGATAAAGCAACAAAGCTTAACAATGAGAGTGGTTTGATTATTCGTTTTACCGAGTTGCTTAACATTTTAATTCCCCTATGCCCAATACATCTTCCAAAATACATACCTCTTTTTTAAAACATCAGGGTGTGTTTATTTACCTCTTGTCGCGTTTATTTTTACTTAAGCATTACTTGTTAAAAATAAGTTGCAAAAAACACATCGCTACAAAACATAAACTAAACCCCCCCCAACCACAATAACTTTTAGTTTATCGTTAGCACATTTTAAAATATAAAATGACTAAAACGAAAATATCCAGCTTATTATATAAGCTGGATATCAAGTACTTGAAAGAAAATACATCAAGTACATAAATCAGTTCAAATTAGAAGTTTACGGTAACGTCACTTGAACAATTGTTAGTACCTTGGTCACATACTTTATAAGTAAATGAGCCAGAAGTTCTGAAACTATCTCTATAGGTGCCATCGTTCGATGTCGTTGTTCTTAAAGAGCCGTTAAGGAAAATATCAACACTTGATGTTGAAGCCCCGCTCCAACTTAAATCAACGTAATTCTTACCTTTAGCGTTACCTGTACTTGCATCTAAGGTAATATCACCTGTCGGAGGAGGAGTAACACCGCCGCCACAACCGTTAGCCGTTAAGTAATCACTAGCCGCTTTAGCTTTAACGATACCGTTACCAAAGTAAACGTCATGACCTGCAGCACCACCATCTTGCGCGGTTGCTTTTAACGCGTCCCGAATCTCAGTACCTGTACAACCATTATGATTAGACCACACGAGTGCCGCAACACCTGATACCGCAGGTGTTGCCATTGAAGTGCCGCTCATAAAGCCATAATCGCTTGTACCAATAGTGATATCAGCCGTAGAAGCAGCTAACAATGCGGTTCTATCTTCAAACGCAGCGCCAACAGCAGGGATAGTAGTTAGGTTAATATCACCTAATGTGCCGTACAGCATGCCAGCGACGTTGTTGATAATAATTGCACCGACACCACCAGAGTCTTCACAGTTTAGTACTTTATCGTGGAAAGAAATAACGCCACGGTCGATAACACAAATATTACCATTGGCGCCAGAATCTGTCGCTTCAGCTGTACCCATGTAATAAGTGTTACCTGTAGCATTACCGGCATTTTCCATAGAAGATGAAGCAAATGCTACACCATCAGCAGTCATTGAAGCACTTGTAGCCATACCTGCAGGGTAAGTAGATAATGTATCAACGCCACCAGCTGTCACCTCTACACAGATAGTTTCATCTGTTGTTGTGGTTTGGTTTTTACCTTTACCTGAAGTTACTGTACAGCTAGGGAACTGTGAAAAATCTGCGATATTGTTATTGTTGTCGTTTGCGCCAACCATCATTACTGATGAATAACCAGCAGGGAATGAACGAACATTGTTGCCATCGTTACCCGCAGCGGCAACCACTAAACCACCAGCAGCAGTAAAGGCTTTAAAGGCATTTTCTTCAGTGCTGTTTGCAGCACCGCCACCAAGACTCATGCTGATAATGTTAGCGCCAGCAGTTGAACATTTATCAGCAGCGTATGCTAAATCAGAAGAGTAACCCCAACCAGCAGCATTAAACACCTTAATAATATGCATAGCAACGCCTGGAGCCATTCCCACAACACCAACATTATTGTCAGCGGCGCCAACAGTACCCGAAACGTGTGTACCGTGAGGTCCACCATTTTCATCCCAGTTACCTGTGCCAGAGTCATTATCTCCGGTAATATTGCCCCAAACAAAATCTTGGTTAGATCGATCTAAACCAGAATCGATAATACAAACTTTCATACCCGCGTTAGCATTAAGTACTACTTGATTTGCTTGTGATTGATATACCGCATAAGGTGTTAACTGTTCAGTCATGGCATTACCTATGTCATCACTATAAAGAGCTAATGGCATACGACGTTGATCTTCTTCAACCATTTGAACATGTGGGTTATTCAATAAACCTTTCACCTCGCTTAAGCTTTTACCTTCAAAAGATGCAGCAAAGAAACCGTTACCATCTACTTTTAATTCTGCTCCTAGCTTTTTAGCAAGTGCTTTTACAATACCTTTTTTATTTTCATCTACTTTAATAATGTATCTGTCATCAGCTGCTTGAGCTGAAAAGGCTGCGGTTACCGCTAGGGTAAGAACTGAGGTTGTAAATTTAGAAAATTTCATATGTACTCCACTATTTATGTTTCGTCTTATTGTTATTATTTAACGTTAATTTTAATTTTTAGATGAACTGTCCGTCTACTTCTATAATGCTTAAATTTAATATATACATTGGCTTAGATTGGCTTCTTACCTCTTGCATAATTCGATAGTAGCAGTTAGCAAAATCCACCCTAGCAATATTACGACAGCTTTTCGCACACAAGCGACATAACAAAAGTACTCCTGCTATTTTCAATAACTTAAAATAAAACAACAAGAAATAATCGTCGTTTTTTTATTAAAACCTGTCTGTTATTTACTAGTTAAATGACGAATAAAGACTCAATCTCATATAGGTTGATTCTTTGTTAAACACTCAAATCAACTTATAAAAATAATACGAGGAACATTAGTCAAAATGACTTTTGTCATAAGCGTAAAATACCAACGATGGAGTTAATGTCAGATGAAAAACAATAGAAAGCTTGTACTTAGTACCATAGCCTTATCGGTTTTAGCTGTAACAAGTACTGCGAGTAGCGCAGCCCCTCAGGCTCAACTTAATAAAGCAAAAAAAGTTACCACAGCGACACAATCTTCAACGCTAGGTTTTGCCGAGTGGCGAGCTCAGCAAATGCAAGAAAAAATGGATTTCACTGATCGTCTAATTATCAAATTTAAAGACAAGCACAATGGCAAACAAATCCCACCGGGATTAGCCAAAAAAGCTGGTTTAGCATTAAAATATGAAAAACAACTTAACAATGGTCATCACGTTATCTCTTTTGGTAAACACAAGAATATAAAAAATGTTAAAGCTATGATTAACAAAATGAAAAGTCATCCATCAATTGAATTTATTGAACCTGACTACAAACGTTTTTTAATGGCACAAAATCAACCTTGGGGCATAGCTAAAACTCAATCAGATCAACTAACTGATGCTGATGGTGCTAACATGAAGGTTTGTATTATTGACTCAGGTTATGAGCAATCACACCCAGATTTGAATGCTAATAACGCTGCAGGTACCAATAACTCAGGTACAGGTAACTGGTATCAGAACGGTGGTTCTCATGGTACACACGTGTCAGGTACTATCGCTGCAGTAAACAATACCGAAGGTGTTGTTGGTGTCATGCCAAACACTAATATTAATCTTCATATTGTCAAAGTATTTAACGAAGCAGGATGGGGTTACGTAGGTGAACTTACTGATGCCGTTGATACTTGTGTATCAAATGGCGCTAATGTTATTAACATGAGCTTAGGTGGTGCTGGTTCAAGTATTACTGAACAAAATGCGTTACAAGCTGCGGCTGATACGGGTGTATTATTAATTGCTGCTTCAGGTAACGATGGTAACGCTACTATGTCTTACCCTGCATCTTACGACGCTGTTATGGCTGTTGCCGCTTTAGATAGCAACAACCAACATGCAGAGTTTTCTCAATACACTAGTCAGGTTGAAGTATCAGCGCCAGGTGAAGCTATTTTATCAACCGTAGCTGGTGATGGTCGTTTAGGTTATATCTCTGTAGGTTCAACAACATATGGTAATGACAGCGTAGTACCTCAAACTCATTATGTGCAAAGTGGCACTAGCTTTGTGGTTAGCAATATCGACGGTAGCGCTAACGGTGTACTAGCAAGTTGTACAATTTCAGGTAGCAGCTACAGCTGTTCAAATGTAAATGGCAACATTTGTTTAGCAGAGCGTAATGATAACCAAAAAGGTAGTAACTACCCTGAAATCAATCCAGCTAAAGCTTGTGCTGATGCCGGTGCATCTGCCGTTATCGTTTATAGTGACAGTACACGCCCAGGCTTACAAAACCCATTTTTAGTTGATGCTAACGCTGATGTAACCATACCAACCGTTTCAGTTAGTCGCACTTTAGGCCTGCAACTACTGTCTCAATTAGGTCTTAACGCTAGCTTAGCGGTTAATGGCTTACAAAACTACGCCTATTACAATGGAACTTCAATGGCAACACCGCATGTTACTGGTGTTGCCGCATTAGTATGGAGCAACAATCCTAATTGTACTGCAAACGATGTACGTAGTGCATTGAAAAATACAGCGATTGATTTAGATGTAGCAGGTCGAGATGACAAAACAGGTTTTGGCTTAGTACAAGCCAAAGCCGCATCTGATGCCTTAGCAGCTAGCTGTAACGGTACAATACCTCCACCACCAACAGGTAATATTCTTGAGAATGGAATAGCTAAAACTAACCTTGGTTCAAGCACAGAGCTTAGCTTTACCATGACTGTTCCTGCAGGTGCCACTAACTTAAGTTTCGATATGGCTGGTGGTACGGGTGATGCTGATCTTTACGTTAAATTTGGCTCAGCACCAACAAGCACCAGCTATGATTGTCGTCCATATAATAGCGGTAACACTGAAAGCTGTCCTATCTCTAGCGTTCAAGAAGGTACTTACTATGTTAAAATAGTTGCTTACTCTGCATTTAGTGGGGTTAGCTTAACGGGTAGCTTTACCGAGCCTAGCACTGGTGGTGGCAGTGCTTCAATAACAGGCATTAGCGTTGCTCTTAACGCTTGGACATACTACACCATTAATATTCCTACTGGCATGGCTACATTAGACTTTGCTATGAGTGGTGGTACAGGTGATGCAGATATGTATATTAGACGTGGCTTTCAACCAACCTCTTCTACTTATGACTGTCGTCCATACAAGAGTGGTAACAATGAAACTTGTTCATTTACCAATCCTACCGCTGATATTTGGCATGTAGGTATTTACGGTTACTCTGCTGCAAGCGGTGTTAACTTAGACGTAACTTATAACCCCTAGGTAACATTATTACCTAGTACTTAAAAACTAAAAATCCGATACAAGGCAACTTGTATCGGGGTAATAATTAGGAGTTAGCTGCTGCACAGCAAGAAATTGGTAATGAAATGCCACAACGAGTTGAAAAGTATCGTGGGTTGTTAGTGCAACCCCCTGTAGATGAAATTGAAGTGAATGAGCAACCCGCGGGTCTTTTTAGAACGCATGAAAATACTTGGATCGTAGCGATTGTTCGTTATTTAGTTGAACCTAAGCAAGCAGGAAAAATTAAAACTAACATTTTAAAAAACTGCTTGCATACCTTTAAAGAACATCCAGATTTAGTTAAATTTCCAGCAGGAAATGGATGATAATGGTTTAACCAAAACAGCATTAGCAAAGAAAATGCACACTAGCCGACCTTCTATTGATCGTTTATTAGATCCAACAAATACCTCTATTAGCTTAAAAACAGCAGTTAAAACCGTTCAAGCTTGTAATATGCAATTAAAGTTTGATATTAGTCCTGCTTAACTCAAAGGTGTTTACCATTCAAAAAATAGAAGATTGACCAATTTATTTGGTAATTAATTAGCATGGAAATTAGTCACATTGCGGAAGCTACGAGTAGCAACATAAAAGTTTCTTCTTCTCGCTAAAAGACATACTTCGTTTAAAAAGTTCAGCCTCTTTATAACCATCCAGTTAGAATCGCAACTTCCTACAGCTAAATACAAACTAGCGTTACTTTTTTAACTTTTCAGCGAAGATTTTAGTACTCTTGAGAAGATTACTTTTAAACGGGCTGGTTGGGTCTATAGTGGCAAACAAAAAAATACCGAACGCTTCCACGTTCGGTATTTTATATACCGTTAATGTACCCGTTAGATATAAGTCTAAAATTGCTTAACCGAACGGCATTAACCCAAAAACATCTACTTTATGTTGAACATGAAAATATTCCCCAATTACCTTGCAATTAAGACCAAAATTGCTCGACCTTTTAAGTCGTAGGTCGTATTTTCACCACCAATTAAATCTTCGGTGCCTGCTGCTTTGACCATGTCAGCGCTTTCATTCCAGTTTGATGTATCGGTCACTCTATACCAATTTTTATCTGTTCCAGGCCAAGGTAAAGTGAAACCTACACTACCAGACCAACCGTTATACGCTATGTATATTGCAGAGGTTAGTTCGCCAAACTCAGAGCTGTCAATACGATAGGCGAGGGCATGGTTATTATCGTCCCCGAAGTAGGCACTATCAACGACGTTACCATCGGGTTTAAACCAACGTAACTGTTCCATGACGTTGTTATTTGTATCAGTTGACACATAAAAATCGACAGGGCGCAATGAGGGGTGATTTTTACGAAACGCTATCATACCTTTAACAAAGGCATTAAAATTATTTTGGTCTGTTGTCCAATCAAAGTTAAGCCAATTTGCGCTCGAATCTAAGTTGTAAGGATTATTATTACATTTTATTGAACGTGAATACTCATCACCACCAGTGATCATAGGAGTACCTGCACCTAGCATTAATAAGGCAATACCATTTCTTGATGCTTTACGTTGGTCTTCAATAATCGCATCTTGATCCCAACTATGGTTAATACTTTCACCGCCATCCGAAGGACCATAAGGCCAAGGTTGTGTATTATTTTTATCGTTACATGAATATAAATCTTTTAGAGTAAATCCATCATGAGCAACAATAAAATTTACAGAATTCCATGGTTTCCGTCCGTCATCTTCATATAAAGAGGCAGAGCCCGTGAACATATCAGCCAATTCACCAGGAGTAACCAAATCCACACCCATTGCATTCTGATCTTTTCGCATTGTATCGCGATATTTACCATTCCACTCAGACCAGCCCGCAGGAAACCCACCGACTTGATATGAATTACCGCCAATAGCCCATGGCTCTGCTATAAAGTCTGTTCCTTCGCCCCCCGCAGCAGGACGTTCAGTGAATTCATTAATAATACGGTTTAATGCCGTTTCAGCTGCCATTTTGTCAAAGTTAAAACAACCGTGGTCACAGGTATTTCCTAGCACTGAGGCTAAATCAAAGCGAAACCCGTCAACGCCTAAATCTGTTATCCAATACTCCAGCGAATCAATGATCTGGTTTTGAGCTATAGGATTAACAGTGTTGAAGTTTCCTCCTACACCAGTATTGTCCCATGAGAGCTGTTTATTAGTGGTTAAGGAATAATAGGTTGGATTGTCTAAACCGCGCCATGAATATAAATTATAAGTAGATGAATCGCCATCGACCCATGCACCGCCTTCACCTGTGTGGTTATATACCACATCGATTAGCACCTTGATTCCATTATCATGAAAGGCCTTTACCATCGCCTTAAATTCTTTTGTGGGCCCTCCGGCTGACTTGTCACTGGAATAACGACGATCCGGAGCAAAATAGTTTAGGGTCATATAACCCCAATAATTATCACCTTCTGTCGATTCCACTTCATCATTAGTATCATTTTGCGTTTCTTGAATGGGTAACAATTCAACGGCCGTAATGCCTAAGTTTTTTAAATACACGGCTTTAAGGCCAGCGCCATGATAAGTTCCACGATATTCAGCGGCAATTGTTGTATCATTTTTCGTTAATCCACGAACATTTACTTCGTAAATTACATCATCTTTTAATGCCCCTGTTGGCTTGACACCAATGGATTGGGTATCTGCAATTAACAAAATACCTTTTGGCGCATTAGTGCCACTGTCAGTATTGCGGTGATTAGGCCCTGAGGCATAAATAGTGCCATCACTCCATAAGGGGGTTAAATGATCATGGCTCAATTCTTTAGCATAAGGATCAGATAACAACTTATTAGGATTAAAGCGATTTCCTTCGGTATCAACATCACTAATAAAACCAATACCGCTGCCTCTTGTCCAAGCAGCATCAAAAGGCCAGTTTGGACCCCATGCCCGAAATCCATAATAAATTGTACTATTTATTAGAGTGCTATCTAAACTGGCGGTTTCAAGAGTAATTGACCAAATGTTATCAGCATCTTTGCTTAACGTATGTTGTGAAATTTCCGTAACACCCGTGGCTTTATCATATAAATACAGTTCGATTTTTGTTGCGGTTGAAGAATAAAGCCGAAAGTTTACTTGTTCTTTATTTGTGCTATAGCTTGCACCAAGATTATTGACGTTAACTGCGGCATTACTGGACAAAGAAAACAGTAATGCACAGAAAAGCGTAAGTAATACCTCACTGTTTTTAATGTTAATTATATATCTCATCGTACGACCTTTTTTGATGGTTATTTGAACAGTTAGATATAACTCACTGTAAACTTAATTACAAATTACTGCATACGTATTCATTTTTTTGAATAGAGCATGAAGTAAAAGTGCCTAGTGTATGATCAGAGCGCTGACCTCTGTTACACCTGATTCATTAGGCTACTAAGAACAAGTAAGCTAGAAAATAAAGGCAGGTAAGTACGCTTAGCGAAAGCTAGTGATGATCTACAAACCTTCACTAAGTGAGTGTTAGGTGCGGTATGACTGTTGCGTGTTATAATACCAATCAAACTAACTAAGTGATCTTTTTAAATGGTCTAACAAGCAAAATGAAATATTGCTATGTTATTTTTTCTAAGGATAAGGTAGCTTAATTCAGTTAATATGTGTTGTTAACTGTACTATGTTTATTCGCCCACATTAACGCATTTTGATAGTAATCCGTTAACTTTTCATAATCGACATTTACCATTTCGGCATTGCGTTTGGTGTTATACCAACAGCCTTGTTCGTAATAGGTGACAGTTCTAAGAATATATTTTAATTGAGAAGGCTTGTCACTCGTCAGTGCTGTTACTACTTCAGCAGACAAAGGTAAATCGTTAACTATTTGTTCAAGTGGAGTGTCTAGCATGGCATCTAATAAAGAAAACAACCCAACAAGAAAGCTCGCTTCTGTAAGTCCAGGTGCCGCTTTTTCTGCTATGAATTCACAAAACTTTGCTCTAACGATAACGATGTGAGTTAATTCTTTCGGTTTGCTTTTAGCTAATATCCCAGTAGTTAACAGTAAAATAAATTTTTTAGTTTGAGTCTCACCCAAATAAGTAAACGCATTTTTAATCGATGTTATTTCTTGGATTATCGGTAATACCCCAGAATTAATATATTTGAATAACTTAAAGGTCAAACCAGCATCACGCTCAAAACAACTAGTGATGATGTTAAGCTTTAACTGTGTTTTCAGGCATTCTTTCATCAATCTTAACATGATGGGTTCGTTACTATCTATTTCACGGCTTTCAAGCATTTCAGGTCGACAAAAGTAATATCCCTGAAAAAAATGGAAACCTAACTTCTTCGCTTGTAAAAACTCTGCTTTAGTCTCAACTTTCTCAGCCAGAATCTTTAAGTTCTTTCTCACTTTTAATTTATTAACTAACGGTGCAATCTCACTAAGTGCAGTTGCTTGAATATCAAACTTGATTAGTTTTACAAATTTGAAAAATCGATTCCATTCGGGTTTATAAACAAAATCATCTAAGGCTAAATGGTAACCTTGATGATATAAGGTTTTGCATGCTTCATAAACTTCATCCGAAGGGGAAACAGTTTCAAGTATTTCTATCATTACTTGCTTTGGTGGCATAATTAAAGGTAAACCATTTAAAATAGACTCTTCAGGAAAGTTAATTAAGGCTGGTTTACTGTCGGTTATTAACGCTAACCCCTGATTTAGGTGGGTTCTCATAATTAATTTTGAAGTCGCTCTATGGGGATCTATTTGGGGAAAAAAATTTTCAGGTCCGCCTCGATATAACAACTCGTATGCTACAACATGCTCTTTTCGGTTCAATATCGCCTGTCGCGCAGTATATACTTTCATTATGTTGTTCTTTTTATCCGTCAGAAATTTAAGCTAAACAATAGGCTGGTTTCTATAATCGATTGGTTTTAAATAATAAATTATATTGGGGAAAGCTTAATGTTTGATTAATTAGGAATTGAATCAGGTAATGATTTCTCTACTAACCAAATATCCCCTTGCTTTATTAATTTTATGTTTTTCAATTTCTTATATATCCTCCCTTGACGGTAGCCGGTAAATAACAAGGTTAATTTTCCGGAATTTTTAAACTCATCCCTAATCTTCATATCACCTAAAGCTGCATCAATTTTAACTGAGTCAAATGACATGTTGAATAACCGTCTGGCAACATTTCTAGTCGTTACCTATTTGCTTATTTTTTTAGCGAAGTTGGCAGTACACAATTGCTGCGCTTTGTTGATATCATTTTGATTATAGATAGCATTAAAACATGCTATGGCAACATCCTCAGCCTTCTCTTTAGGTTCAGACACAACCACACATCGCCAAAGCAACAAAAATCACGATAAAACATCTTTTTAGTGAATTCACCTGACACTCCTTATTATAAATAATGCTGCTGCATTGTGTTTTATCAACTTCTGTAATAGACCTAGCGCTAATAATGGCGTAACTTCATCCCTTGTTAAATAAAGCAGCTTCTCATTTACACCAGAGATATAACTTTTTTTTGCCAACTTTACTATCCAATTGGCAGAATAGGCGTTTTTTTGTTCGTCATTCAAAATTAACTCTCTAACGATAAGTGGTTAATTAAGGATACACGCTGAAACAGAGACGATAATGTTTAACATTATTTAAGGGGGATATTGAAATGTTTTTCAAATATTCAATACTCCAGTGCCGGTAGCTACGCTATCATAGGGATTTTTAAGCCCCCTTAGACCGCTGGCTTTGCGTCCTAAGCTTTTGCTTAGTTTGCCTTTTTCAACTGATGCGCGACAAGGGTAACCGACTTTTAAATTAATGTAAACAGTAATCAGTAGCCAAACAACTGTCAGCAATTATCGATGATTTAGCCTTTACCAAGCCAAAATGCTTTTTATCGTCATTTTTTAGTTTCTTTGCCGTGTCCTTGTGCTCCTCCTTATTTTAAGGTTTATTATCAGGTACAGGTCGAGCTAGACAATTAAGTCCATTAAATACGCCCAATCTTCCACAACTAACATTCGGATGGTTGCTCTAAAGTTTTCCCATAAATGAGATTTTGAACCAAACGAGACGCGGCAAGCTTGGTATACACCATCGGTCAATTCAAATATTTGGTGGAA
>TARA_R110002167_G_scaffold122949_4_pt1 | contig 57809 bp, 48 predicted proteins | sample TARA_R110002167 | Tara Oceans TARA_R110002167 (sample SAMEA4398238) | marine metagenome | biome: Polar Biome; feature: [MES] marine water layer (ENVO:01000295) within the mesopelagic zone...; material: water (ENVO:00002006), including particulate matter (ENVO:01000060) such...
CTCTTATTTCTTTTTTATTTTCGCTTTTAATGAAGCTAACTCATCATCAACTTTCTCATTCGACTCAAGATCAGCAATTTCATCAGATAACGATTTACGGCCCAAATCGTATGATTCCACTTGCGCTTCAAGATCATCAATTTTATTCTCATAACGGTCAAAACGACTTAACGCATCGTTCACTTTATTACTGTCAATATTTTGCTTCACCTTTAAACGAGAATTAACTGTTTTCTCACGCATGATAATAGCTTTTTGGCGCGTTTTTGCATCTGCCAATTTATCTTGTAACTGTGAAATTTCATCTTGAAGCTTGGTAATATGTTCTTCAACATTGACTAGCTCTTGCACTAAAGATTGTGAATTCTCTGTACTTTTTTTCTTCTCTATCAAGGCGGCCCTAGCTAAATCATCACGATCTTTACTTAAGGCTAATTCTGCTTTTTCTTGCCATTGTTGTGCATCATTTTCAAATCGGGTTACTTGACGCGTTAACTCTTTTTTATCCGCTAAGGTTTTAGCTGAGCTAGAGCGAACTTCTACTAAGGTATCTTCCATTTCTTGAATAATTAATCTTACCATCTTGGCTGGATCTTCGGCTTTATCTAATAAATTATTGATATTAGAATTAATAATATCGGTAAACCTTGAAAAAATACCCATAACAACTTCCTCTTTTCTTAAAAGAACGCTTTCACTCACGGTTTAACAATCGTTTTTGCTTAAACTGAATGAAGTCGACTATAAATTTGGATTTAAATTTATAACTAGTTCTATTCATGTTTTACGCCAATATGACAATACAAGTTAACCCTATATTTTAAAAGGTTTTTTTAAATAGTTAAAAAGTACTGTTATCTAGTCGATTAATAAAATACACTATTTGTTAGTGAAATTAACTAATACCAAGTCTATTAAGTTATTTTTTATTCAGTGAGTAATAAACTCAGTAGCATTAGTATCCGTATTATCAGTATCATTATTAGGTCAAACCATGGCACGCTTTAATAAGCAAGATAACCTTCTTGGACAATCAAACAGTTTTTTAGAAGTATTAGAGCAAATTTCCCAAATTGCACTGTTAAGCAAGCCTGTATTAATTATTGGTGAGCGCGGTACGGGTAAAGAGTTAGTAGCGGCTCGTTTACATTATTTGTCAAAGCGTTGGGAACAAAGCTATTTAAAGCTCAACTGTGCCGCATTAAATGAAAACCTGCTTGAAACAGAGCTTTTTGGCTATGACTCGGGGGCATTCACTGGTGCAAATAAAAGACATGAAGGCCGGTTTGAGCGAGCAGACAACGGCACATTGTTTTTAGATGAAATTGCCAATACTTCGGGTTTAATACAAGAGAAGTTATTACGTGTTGTAGAATATGGTGAATTTGAGCGCGTAGGAGGCTCTCGTACGATAACTACCGATGTTCGCCTTGTGGCAGCAACCAATGAAGACTTACCCACGTTAGCTGCATCTGGGCAGTTTAGAGCTGATTTACTCGACCGTTTAGCCTTTGATGTTATTACGCTACCACCATTAAGAGAACGCCTTGATGATATTTTAATGTTAGCAGAGAATTTTGCTATTAATATGGCACGCGAATTAGAGTTTGAACTTTTTAGTGGTTTTACTGAAAAAGCTAAACGAGCCATGCTTGAGTACGCTTGGCCTGGTAATATTCGTGAGTTGAAAAATGTTATTGAACGCAGTGTTTATCGATGCAACAACCCTCACCTGCCAGTACATGAATTAATTATTGACCCTTTTGAGTCACCCTTTAGACCAAATCAACGTATTAAAACACATGACAGAATACGAGCTTCACAACATGAGACTACTGCTGATTTTGTCTCTAACTCTATTAATAATAAAGAACAGGATGTTAACAGTGCTGAAACGCAGGCATCAACAGTTACTGTTTCAGCTGGTCTAATCAACACAGAATTTCCGCAATCATTAAAATCTTTATCGCAAAATTATGAAATTGATTTGATAAAATCTGCTTTAGAGCACTGTCAGTATAATCAAAAGAAAACTGCACAAGCGCTTGAATTAACCTATCATCAATTAAGAGGTTATTTAAAAAAATACAATCTACTTGATGGTAACGAAGCAGATGAATGACATAGACGAATGACATAGATGAAGAATATAAATGAATAATAGTAAACTTAATTTTATCGTTTACCTGTGCTTATTATCATTATTTGGTTGTAATGACGAAAGCATAGTCTCGTTAAGTGAGCACAGTGTTATTTATTGTGCAGAAGGCTCACCTGAAACTTTTAATCCTCAATTAGTAACGTCTGGCACAACCATTGATGCTACATCAAATCAGTTATACGATAGGTTAATCACTTATCAAGGTAAGGAAAATACGCTTACTCCTGCATTAGCAAAATCTTGGCATGTCACTCGAAATGGGAAAAAAATCACTTTTTATTTACGTAAAGATGTGCCTTTTCACCAAACTGATTATTTTACTCCAAGCAGATTTTTAAATGCTGATGATGTAATGTTTAGTTTTAACCGTATTTTAAATATCAAACACCCATTTCATTTGGTGTCTGGCGGAAGTTATCCCTTTTTTCAAAATATAGGTTTAACCGAGCTAGTTGAAAAAATAGAAAAAATAAATGATTATACTATCCGCTTTCATTTATCTCATGCTGATAACTCTTTTCTTGCTAACTTGGCAACCGATTATGCCATTATATTATCTGCTGAATATGCAGAGCAACTTACTAAACAAAACATAAAAACAAATATAGATACTCATCCCATAGGTACCGGCCCTTTTAAACTAAAAGAATACCGTGTTGGCTCCTTAATTCGGTTTTATCGTCATGAACAATATTGGCAAGAGCCAGCTAAAATTGAACAATTAGTTTTTGATATTACGCCGAGTAACACGGGAAGATTAACTAAACTATTAGCAAAAGAGTGTGATGTTACCGCTTACCCTATAGCCCACAATAAAATAATTCAAAACAAAAGCTTAATATTAGAATCTATTACGGCATTAAATGTAGGTTATTTTGGTTTTAATGTTAAAAAGCCTCCTTTTGATAATAAATTAGTCAGACAAGCAATTAGTTATGCCATTAATAAAAAAGTATTACTTGAGACGGTTTATCAAGGAAAGGCTGAACTCGCAAAGTCAATATTACCTCCTACTTCTTGGGCGTTTGATGACAGTATTTCAGAGCTTGAATTTAATCCTACATTAGCAAAAAGCTTATTGGAAGTCGCTGGGTATGCTCATGGCTTTACCATGGATTTATGGGCAATGCCCATACAAAGACCCTATAACCCTAATGCGATAACCATGGCTAAGCTTATTCAAGCTGATTTAAATAATATTGGTATTAAAGTTAAAATTGTTACTTATGAGTGGAATACTTTTTTAAACCGCTTGAAACTTGGTGAACACCAAAGCTTCTTATTAGGTTGGTCAGCGGACCATCCCGATCCTGACAACTTTTTCTCACCCATGTTAAGCTGCTCTGCCGCCGCTACGGGTAGCAATACTACCTTTTGGTGTAATCAGGAATATGATAATATTATTCAAAGGGCATTACAAACCACTAACCTTACCCTAAGAAAAAAATATTACGCTCAAGCGATGAAAATAATAGCACAAGAAATCCCCTTGATCCCCATCGCCCATTCAAAGCATTATCAGGCACGAAATGTGAATGTAACAGGTGATATACTAGCAGCATTTGGCGGGATAAACTTTTATCCTGTCGCTAAAAACAATGTACTCAAAAAAACAAAAAATAACACTATAGATAGCGCTACTGATGTAGGTGAAAATTAATTATGTTAGTTTTTACTTTGCGCCGGCTAAATTTATTTGTTTTCACTATGATAGTGTTAACCTTATTATCTTTTAGTTTAAGTTTTTTGTTTCCTGGCGATGCAATCATTAATATTTCAGGCGCTATTAACGCAACGCCCAGCCAACTTATAAAAATACAACAGTCTTATCAAACTGATAGTAATATTTTTTGGCAGTATATTGCCTACCTACAACACATAATCAACGGTGAGTTAGGTATTTCAATGTCAAGTCAGTCTGACATTAGCGCTGATGTTCTCAATTTATTACCCGCAACCATTGAACTTAGTTTAGTTGCTTTACTTATTGCTATGTTTGTTGGTGTACCGCTTGGGTTCATTGCCGCCATAAAGCATAACAAAACAGCAGATAATATAATTTTATCCGTCTCGATGCTGGGATATTCAATTCCTGTTTTTTGGCTTGGCTTATTAGCTATTTTAACTTTTTCAATCAACTTAGGTTGGCTTCCTTCCGCAGGTCAAATTAGCTTATTGTTTGAAATAAACCATATTACAGGCATCCAATTTATTGATATATTACTTAGCGATAGCCCTTATAAATGGCAAGCTTTTAGTGACGCTACTTTACACATAATACTACCCGCTTGTGTCATTGCAGTTACGCCTGCAACCATTTTTATTCGTTTGGCGCGAACGTCCATGATTGAAGTGTTAGAAACTAGTTATATTCGTGCTGCGAATGCAAAAGGGTTAACATTTCAACAAATAATATTTCGTCACGCCATAAGAAATGCGCTCATTAAAATTATTCGCCATGTTGGTTTACAATTTGCTAATTTAGTGACTATTGCCATGGTGACTGAAGTTATTTTCAGCTGGCCCGGCATAGGTCGTTGGTTAATTGAAAGTATCTATCAACGCGACTATACCGCGATACAAAGTGGTTTATTAGTTTTGTCATGCTTTATTTTCATAGTACACATTTTAACTGACTTTATTTATGCTGCGTTAAACCCGCTAGCTAGGGGGAATAAATATGGCTCGTGATAAAATATATTTAGAAGAGATTTTTCCTTCTCCTTTTATGCAATTGTGGCAAATTTTTCGTAAAACGCCTGTAGCCATGGCCGGTTTCAGTTGTTTTATATTTTTAGTTATTCTAGCAATATTTGGCCCCATATTAGCCCCCCACTCACCTGTTGATGGCCAGCTAAATATGCTGCTATTGCCTCCTGCCTGGCATTCAGATGGCAATGTAAGTTATTTACTTGGTACAGACGAATTAGGTCGAGATATGCTTTCTCGTTTAATGTATGGTACTTCGTTAACCTTTGGTCTGAGTTTTATCGTCGTCATTATTTCGCTTATTGTCGGCGTTGTTATTGGTTCATTATCAGCGTTAACATCAGGGCTAAAATCAATTTTTCTTAATCATTTTCTTGATGTCATCTTGTCTATTCCTTCATTATTACTTGCCATTATTATTGTTGCCATTTTAGGCCCTGGCATTGGCAATACGGTATGGGCTGTCGTTATAGTGCTTATTCCGCAGTTTATACATATTACCCGTTACGCAGTAAAAGAAGAGTCTCGTAAAGACTATGTACTTGCTTCACGACTTGATGGTGCAAGTCCATTTAGACTTTTGTACTACTCTATTTTCCCCAATATCGTCGATAGAATTATGGGTCAAGCAACCTTAGCACAATCTGCTGCTATTTTAGATATCGCCACCTTGGGTTTTTTGGGTTTAGGTGCTCAAATTCCACTGCCTGAATGGGGTGCAACATTAGCTCATGGTTTAGATTTATTCTACATCGCCCCATGGACAGTCTATTTGCCTGGTTTAGCAATTCTATTTGCTGTTATTGTTACAAACCTTGTTGGAGAAGGTATTCGCCATGCACTTAAGCTACGCAAGGACAGGTAATGAACTTACTTGATATTAGAAATTTATCCATTGAATTAGTCAGTGAAAACCAAAATATTTTAGTCGTTGATAAGGTTAGTTTATCAATGAAAGAGGGTGAAGTTCGAGGTTTAGTGGGCGAATCAGGCTCTGGGAAGTCACTATTAGCTCAAGCCATTGTTGGTGTATTAGACGATAAATGGCATGTTCATGCTGATAGATTTCATTGGCGTGGCATTGATTTATTATGTTTGTCTATTGAAGAGCGTAAAGCCTTACTTTCTCGTGATATAGCGATGATTTTTCAAGAACCAATGTCTTGTTTAGATCCCACAACAACCATTGAAAATCAACTAGCTGAGGCAATTGATACCACGTTATTTACTGGCTTTTTTTGGCAAAAAAAACAACAGCGTCACGACGCTGCAATTAAGCTATTGCATAAAGTAGGGATTAAAAGGCACAGTGCTTGTTTAAATAGTTACCCTCATCAATTAACTGAAGCATTATGCCAACGAGTTATGATAGCGATAGCGTTAGCTAGAAGGCCAATATTACTTATTGCCGATGAACCAACAGCCGCGATGGAAAGCACCAATCAAGGTCAAATATTTAGATTGTTGGCAAGTTTAAATCAGTTAAAAAACATGTCTATCTTATTAATCAGCCATGACTTAGAAAACATAACTCACTGGACCCATACTATTACGGTGATGTATAGCGGACAATTTGTTGAAGCAGGTACTACTGAAGAAATATTCAAAAAACCACTCCATCCTTATACAAGAGCGTTAGTTGATAGTAGCCCAAGCGCCAACTTTCATTTACCGGCTAAGTCAAGATTGATGACACTACCTGGCAGTATCCCTATTTTACAGCACTTGCCTATAGGTTGTCGGTTAGGCCCTCGCTGCCCAAGGGCACAGCAAGACTGTGTAAAAGCGCCTTCAGTAACTAACTTTCATGGTCATAAAGTAAGCTGTCATTTTCCTTTAACACCAATAAAACCTCAACGTAAAATTGTTAAAGGAGGTTGTTAAAATGACTGAATTGCTTAAAGTTGAAGCGTTAAGTAAGTCTTATCAACAAAAAGGCTTTTGGCTAAAAAAAAATACAACAACCGTTTTAGAGCCTATTTCTTTTAGCATTGAAGCACATAAAACCTTAGCGATTATTGGTGAAACTGGTTCAGGAAAATCCACGCTTGCTAAATTATTAGTTGGAGCAGAGCCGGCTAGTAGCGGTAATATTTATTTAAATGGGCAAGTATTACGTGATGGTAGCTACAAACAGCGATGTCAGCATATTCGCATGATATTTCAAGATTCAGGAACCACCCTCAACCCTAGCTTAACTATTTTACAATTATTAGATGAGCCACTAAAGCTCAACACGCCTTTTGATGAAAACAAACGTAAAGAACTGATCCGAACTACATTACAAAAAGTTGGGCTACTTGGCGATCATATGAATTTCTATCCTCATATGTTTTCTGGTGGTCAAAAACAGCGTATATCACTTGCTAGAGCGATTATTTTACAACCACAGGTAATTATATTAGATGAAGCATTAGCGGCTCTTGATCCCTCATTACGTTCACAAATGATTAATTTATTATTAGATCTACAACAACAAATGGGCTTGGCTTATATTCTAATTTCCCATAATTTAGGCATTATTCGTCATTTTAGTGATGATATTATGGTGTTATCACAAGGAAAAGTGGTTGAATCAGGAAAGACGTTAGCGGTGATGAAGAAGCCTCAACACAAAGTGACTCAAAAATTATTAATGAATCAAAATTTTCAGTTAAAGCCTAAAAAGACATAAAAATATAGAAAGATATTGAGTAGTACCAGTTTCATTAATTAGCTGATTTTCCTCATCCCTATCACAGAGCCGTACGTACACACCTCGTACACGGCGCCAGCATACTTAAAACGCTATCGTTAGTAGACACAATACTAACCTGAAGTGATCAAGATAAACATCAAAGTTGATTCGATCACTGGTTGAAACTACTTTTTTACTTTTCTTTTGCGCATAAATATAAATAATACCAAGGCAAATAGAATAATGATGCCATTGCCTGCTACTATCATTAAAATTGTGTGTGTGTGTGTTTCTTCTGCTATTTTTTGTTGCTCAGCTATTTTCTCTACAATTTTTGCTTTTTTTTCTGCCAAAGATTGCTCTGCTTTGTCTACTGTAATCGTTTGTTCTATACCATTATCATCAAGTGTTGTTAGCAATATTTTATTTAGATCACCTTTTACGTTGAAGCTAAATTCAGGAACAACTAAACGGAACTCCCGCCCCGACGTTGTTCTACCAAATGCACTCAGATTAATGCGATGAATACCGGGCTCAGTATAAGGAATATCTTTAGTTCGACTTGTCGGATTTTCACTGCTTTCATCATCGATAATTGAAAAGGGCCTTGTTTGTCTATCTGGAAATGTTGTCTTACCTTGAAAAACTAAACTGCTAGGGTCTACATGGGTTTGATCAATAGTTAAAAGTAAACTATGTGGCATAGTTGCTGTTTTTGAAGTCTCTACAGAGATGGTTATGGGTGATTTATATAAGAGAATAGGCTTTTGGCGAAGCTCTCTCGTTATCAAGGGTAATTTTATTATAAAAACAGGTTGCCATTCACCTGCAGCAAAGTCTAAAAGAAATTCGCCAGTATAAAGACCATCCCTTGCATATTCATCAAGATCATGACCATCATCTGTAAATGATGTTAATTTAAAACCATCTGCACCAAAATTATCGTAGGCTGAATTATTCGTACTAAAAAAATTAACATCCAATTGAACAACGTCTTTAAATGCTGCTACATCGATATTTTCATCACCATTATAAAGTTTACCAACCACTTTTAAAGTTTCACCAGACAGTACAACGTCAGGTAAAGGATCAACTGCAATGTTAACGTCTGACATCACTAATATTTTACTATTCGGTAGAATATCACCGATAGCTTGCCATGGACCAGGCATAGGTTTGCTAATTTTGATCATGTCAAAAGTGCGATCATCATGCCATTGTATTTTTTTTCGGTCATAATCATTGATACGCACTTTTTTGCCATCGGGTTGTACTAAAATAATAGGCTTACTACCTCGACCCCGAAAAAATATTAGGGTTATTTCTTCAAGTTCGGCATCAATACGAAAGCGATTATCAAAATAGGGAATTTCATTCGTAATATTATCACTTTGATAAAAACCTATTTTTCCTTCTGGTAGCGGTTTTTCTTCATCTTGAAATACTTTGCTTTTGTGCTTTGTGCTTTGTGCTGTATTTTTTACAGCCTCTTGTACTATTTCTTGTGAAAAAGCGTGAGGAACGATAGCTAAAAAAATAAAATAAAATACTAGTGACTTGGTAATTTCCAAAGTGGCTCTCCCCCTTTTTGCTTAACAACTGATAATCTTTCTTTATGCGCTTCTATTTCATCGGCAGAAGCAGCAATAACCTTTAATTTTTCTCTATCATTGCTCAAACGTCTAATTGCCTTTGCATCACCCCCACTATTATCGCCAACAGACAAGTTGAATGTTGATTGCTTACGGGTCATTTCAATGTAAACAAAAGCGAGCAGCTGGGCATCAATTAAAGCGCCGTGATAAGTGCGGTCTATTAATTTATCAACTTTATAAAAACGGGCTAAATAATCTAAAGTTTTCGGCGAGCCAAATTCATCCTTTGACGTTTTTAATGTATCAGTAATAGTACAAATATCTTCTGTCATCGGTACTTTATTGCGAGAGCGCTCTGCAAAGTTTAATAATGAAAATTCATTATTCATAAAACCGACATCAAATTTAGCATTATGAATAACCAAATCGCCACCCCGAATGAAGTCAATGAACTCATCAACCACTTGTGAAAATATCGGTTTGTCTGCTAAAAATTCATTAGTTAAGCCATGAATATTAATAACTTCTTGATCCATTTGAAATACTTGTCCACGGACATCAAGTGGCTTTATATAGGCGTGATAAGTTCGCCCTGTTAATTGCCTGTTGATCATTTCTACACAACCAATTTCAACAATTCTATGCCCTTCGCGAGGGTTGATACCTGTTGTTTCCGTATCAAGAATTATCAACCGTTCTTCTTGCTTGATATCGGCTTTAGTTTCACTCTTAATAAGGTTATTACTTACGTTCACTATAAATATCTCTACATTTTTCTCATTAATGAAATTACTTTTCTGGCATTTTCTGTGGAAATTCTGCTAAGTTTATTTTAAACCGTTCACTGGTATAACATAATGAAATCAATGCTATGCTAATTATTGTTTGAATGATAATCCACTCTAATGAAAATAACTGCCAATAAAAATAGCCAACAACATGGGTGAGTAAATCAAATAGTAAAGCGATTGTTAAAATTGATCGACAATGTTGCCAACTACATTGTACCCAATAAGCAGCCTCAGGCCTGCGTAAACTAATAATAAGTACAACAAACAATCCAATAGCCCCTGAAAATAAACTTAAATAAAACAAGGAAGTTTCAGGGTATATCCAAGAAATAATACTCACTCTATCACGCATGTTAGTTACTGACATCAACCAAACTATGTAACCGCGTAATATGAATATGAGTACAAGATAAAAGCGTTTTGATAATTTTAAGCAATCAAAGCTGTCAAAATCTTCTACTGAGTAATGTTGATATTTTTTTTGGTGCCTTTTACTCACCCAATATACTTACTTTGTTTTTTAGATTCGCGCTCAAGTTGTAAATACTTTTGTCCCGCAGTAATAGCCTTCACTGCTTTTGAATTAAACTCACGAGTATACAAGGTGTAAACAACCCATATGCTCATTAAAATAAATAAAATAGGATGAAAAAACCAACACATAGCCGCTAAAGCGAAATAATATGAACGAAGCCCATAATTATATGAGTGAGCCGCTTGATCTTGCACTATAGCCATTTGCTTTGCATAAGCTTTCAGGTTTTCATTCAAACCAGAGGAGTCAATAGGTGCTGCGCCTATCATTACATTAACAAAACCATATTGGCGCATAGACCAAGTAAACTGAAAGAATGACAAAACAAAAATAAAAGCGAGTAAACTTAATTTTAACTGTATAGCTAAATGGCTAGCATGATCTGCATAAGGCATTGATGATATAACCGCTTCTAATGTATCAATTTTAGCAAAAAGCGTTAATAAACCCGCTAGAATTAATAACGTACTAGAAGCGAAGAAAGCTATATTGCGTTCTAAATTTGACAATAATGCCGCCTCCCCTACCCTTAGCTCTCTAGTAATTATTTCATACATCCAGTAAATTCTATGCTGATTCAAACTGCGAGCTAAACAGTCAGTAGTTTTTGCTTTTTTACGCGCAAACCACGCATAGCCAGACCAAGAAAGGAAAAACGTTAATAAAGCAAAAACATCAATAATAGATAAGGGCATATAAAAGCTCATGGAGTAGCAAAAAAATCAACTAGGCAATCTTAACTTGTATGTAAAAGACTGCAACACAATATCAGCGATGTGGGGATAAAAAAATTATTCGAACTATATCATGTGAATAAATAAACAGCATTAAAAGTAAATATTGTGTTAACGCTTAAAATTTGTAACAATTCTCCTCAAAATTTGTACGCGCTATTTATCTATCAAAAAGAATGAGAATAACGTTTAATGCACCTAAAAAACGCTTAAAAGTGCAAAATATCTATAATAACAATAAATTTACGGATAATGTATGCAAAAACTGAGTTGTAATAACTTATTTGTTCTTTTTTTTACTTTTTTACTGAGTTCGCCAATCTCAGCCGCTCAAGCAATCAATGCACCCACACTAAACAAAACAATAGCCCTACAACCTTTAAATATTCCTTATTACAAAGGTGAAATCACCCTTGATGGTGATTTAGACGAAGACCTTTGGTCAAAGGCTTTATTAGTTGACTTGAACATAGTCAATAGCCCTTGGGATAACTTACCTAGCCCAGTAAAAACAACAGCAAAACTCGTCGAAAACGGTGAGTTTCTTTATGTATCATTTATGGCATCAGATCCTGATCCTGAAAAGATCCAAGGTTTTTTAACCGACCGTGACGATGCTTGGTTTCATGATCTTGTCGGTATTAAACTCGATACACACAATAATCGTCGCTTAAATTATGAATTTTTTGTTAACCCTTACGGTGTTCAAAATGATGCAACTTACAATGAAATTACCAGTGAAGCTAACACCTCATGGGATGGACTTTGGTATGCGTTTGGTAAAAAAACGGAGCAAGGTTATCAAGTAGAAATAGCCATTCCTTATAACATTCTAAATTTCAAAAACGATGGTAAAGAAAAAAAATGGGCAATAGAACTGGTTAGAACCTACCCTAGAGATACAAAATTGCGTATATCTCATGTGCCAATTAATAGGGATGATCCCTGTTGGCTCTGTCAATATCCTGAAGCTATTGGTTTTAAAAATGCCAAAATAGGAAAAAACATCAGATTGACACCATCACTGACAGCGAGCAGAAATGAAGATCGTAATGTTTATGCCAACAGTAGCGATAAAACTAGCGATTGGTTATCTGAAGACGATATTGAAGCGGGACTTGATTTACGTTGGGGGATAAATGCTAATAATTTATTAAATGTAACAGTAAACCCAGACTTTTCTACGGTAGAAAGTGATGCTGGTCTGCTTGATGTAAATATAAATTTTTCATTGTATTACGAAGAAAAGCGCGCTTTTTTCTTAGACAACAGTGATTATTTTAGCAGTGATTTTGATTTAGTTTATACACGAAATATTGCCGATCCTGATTATGGCGCTAAACTCACTGGCCGTATTGATAAACACAGTTATGGTATGTTCGCCACCAATGATACTGAAACCAATATACTGCTTCCGAGTAGCTTAAATTCAGGCTTAGCAACATTAAGCAGAGAAAGTAACTCAAGCGCTTTTCGTTACCGCTATGACTATGATGATGATTTAACTATAGGAACAATAGCAACGCTACGCTCAGCTGATGAATATCATAACTATGTTGTTGGTATAGATGCCCACTATCGATTGTCTGAATCAAATGCAATTAAAGCGCAACTATTAAATTCTGATACTTTATACCCAGATGAAGTGAGTGATAGATTCAAACCGAGTGATGACAGCTTTAGTGATCAAGCATTTAAGCTTAACTTTAATCATAATTCTGAATATTGGTTAGTCGATTTAGATCACCAAAGTATAGGCGCTGACTTTCGAGCTGATTTAGGCTTTATGCCCAAAGCCGATATAAAAACAGACGAAATATTCGTAAAACGTACTTTTTATTCTGAGCAAGACAGCTATTGGCAAGAAGCCGGAGTTTCGGGAAAATGGCAAACTGTTCATAATACTAATAACGAGCTCATCGAGCGAGAGCTAAGCGCGGGTTTTAGCATTGATGGACCACTGCAGTCACAACTTGAACTAGGTTTTGCTCATGCTGAAAAAGTTGGTCTTCGTTATGATGATACTATTACTGATATTGACGGTAATACCTCCTTTTTTAATGAAGATCAATTTAGAATTTTTTCCAGTGCCAATTTAACTAACCGTACCTATATATCACTTGACTTAACTGTTGGTGATAAAATTGATTATGCAAATGATCGTTTAGGCGATTTAATAGAAGCCATTGGAAACATTACTATTTTTATAACCGATCATTTAGAGTTTGATTTTTATCAAACTTATAGCAAGTTAGATGCAAAAAAGGATAATGGTATTGATACTAATGTTTATATTGCTAACATTTCAGAGCTACGTTTATCCTATCAATTTAACGTGCGCAGCTATTTAAAACTGAATCTTGTTTATAATGATGTAGACTATTCTGGTGTTGAACAAATTAAAGACTTATCAAGTCAATTAATCTACGCCTATATAATTAACCCACAAACGGTATTTTTCTTAGGTTATTCGGATTACAGCTTTCAAGATAATGATTTAACTAAGTTAGCCCGAAGCGATAGAACTTTTTTCACCAAAATTAGCTATGCTTGGGCACCATAGGTTTATTTATCACGCTTTTTGCGCGCTTTTCTCACATCAATCATCACTTTTACAGAAAATAGCATTAGATACTTTTTAGCTTCCCTTGAAAGCTTTAAATCAACGCTCTAAGTTAACATTCTAAGTTCATTTTCTAAATTAACGCTTTAATTCCCTGCCCTAAACCAGCAAGCGTTAACGGATACATTTTACGTTCAACAAGCTGCTGCATTATTTGTATTGATGCATAATAAGGCCATTGCGGCTCAGCTTGAGGATTTAACCAAACTACTTTATCGAAATGATCGGTTAATCTTTTCATCCATACATTACCCGCTTCTTCATTCCAGTGTTCAACACTGCCACCGGGGTAGGTAATTTCATACGGCCCCATGGTTGCATCCCCCACAAAAATCACTTTATAGTCACGGCCATAGGTGTGCAACACTTGCAATAAATCTATTTTTTCATTATTCCTACGATTATTATCACGCCAAACACTTTCGTAGATACAATTATGAAAGTAAAAAAACTCTAAGTGCTTAAATTCACCGTGTATCGCAGAAAACAGTTGTTCACATACTTTAATATGGTCATCCATCGAACCACCAATATCAAAAAACATTAATACCTTAATCGCATTATGACGCTCTGGCTTCATTTTAAGATCAAGGTAACCTGCATTACGTGCTGTTGCAGCAATGGTGTCATCAAGGGCAAGTTCTTCACTGCTGCCTGTACGAGCAAATTGACGCAACTTGCGCAAAGCAACTTTCATATTGCGCGTACCTATTTCAACATTGGCATCTAAGTTTTTAAACTGGCGTTTATCCCACACTTTAGTTGCTTTGCGGTGTCTAGAGCTATCTTGCCCAATACGTACTCCTTCTGGATTATAACCATAAGCGCCAAAAGGAGAGGTTCCGCCCGTGCCTATCCATTTATTACCCCCTTGATGACGTTTCTCTTGTTCTTTAAGGCGCTCTGCAAGGGTTTCCATTAATTTATCTAAACCGCCTAAAGCCTTTATTTTTACTTTTTCTTCATCACTGAGTTGTTTCTCAAAATGTTTTTTTAGCCAATCTTCAGGTATTTCAGATAAATCTAACTCCAGACTGGCCACGCCTTTAAAATAATCTGCAAAAGCACGATCAAACTTATCAAAATGCGCTTCATCTTTAACGAGAATAGTTCGGCTTAAACTATAAAAATCATCAATATTGGCAAACACAACACCCTGCTCTAAGGCACGGAGTAAATCGAGTAATTCACGCAGGGTACAAGGTACTTTGTAGTCGCGTACCTTACAAAAAAAATCTATTAACACAAATCAACCTCTTTGAATTAGGGACTAACGGTGACGTTGGTTCATAAAAGCAAGTTTTTCAAATAAATGCACATCTTGCTCATTCTTCAATAAAGCACCATGCAGTGGCGGAATAACTTTCTTTTGTCTGGTTTCATGTAAAACTTCTGGAGAGATATCTTCAGCAAGTAATAATTTTAACCAATCAATCAACTCAGACGTTGAAGGTTTTTTCTTTAAGCCCGGCATGTCACGTAAATCAAAAAATAAGGCAAGCGCTTCATCCAATAACTTTTGCTTTATCTTAGGAAAGTGCACATCAACAATCGCTTGCATTTCAGCTTTTTCAGGGAAGTTAATGTAATGGAAAAAACAGCGTCTTAGAAAAGCATCAGGAAGCTCCTTCTCGTTGTTGCTTGTGATGATAATAATAGGTCTTTGTTTAGCGACAATCTTTTCTTGAGTTTCATAAACAAAAAATTCCATTTTATCGAGCTCTAATAATAAATCATTAGGAAATTCAATATCGGCTTTATCTATTTCATCAATTAATAATACAGGGCGATTATCGGCAGTAAAGGCATGCCATAATTTTCCTTTGATAATGTAATTGCCAATATCATTAACTTTTTCATTACCTAATTGACTATCTCTTAGGCGTGATACGGCATCATACTCATATAAACCTTGCTGCGCTTTGGTGGTTGATTTTATATGCCATGAAATAAGATCTACGTTTAAACTAGCGGCTAATTCCTCAGCTAGCATAGTTTTACCTGTACCTGGTTCACCCTTTATTAATAAAGGTTTCTCTAAAGCAATGGCTGCATTAACCGCTAGTTGTAAGTCATTTGATGCAATATAATTGCTGGTGCCCTGAAATGCGCTCATATTCAATTTCCAATAAATTATGATAAGTTATAGTAAGTAATAAAGTGATATAACTATTTATTTTTTAAATATAATTATGTCTTTTTTAAAATGGTACTAGAAAACTGCTAGTATATTCCATAAAAATATATAAGTTATAACAAAATATCACTTCTTTTTCTGTAGTAAAGCGCTAATCTTAACAAATATACTTAAGTGAAAATAGTCAGAGGATCCTGCAATGTCTAATATATTTGAAGATAATTCAACCTCCATTGGTAATACACCTTTGGTAAAGCTTAACCGTGTAATTGCTAGTAAAAATAGTGACGGCACACCGACAGCAACCGTTTATGCAAAAATAGAATCTAGAAACCCAAGTTTTAGCGTTAAATGTCGTATTGGCGCTGGTATGGTATGGGATGCTGAAGAAAAAGGCTTATTAGTTCCAGGCAAAGAAATTGTAGAGCCAACCAGTGGTAATACTGGCATTGCGCTTGCTTTTGTTGCTGCAGCAAGAGGCTATGGTATTACGCTAACGATGCCAAGCACGATGAGCTTAGAGCGTCGTAAACTATTGTCTGCTTTAGGCGCAAAAGTTGAATTAACCGATGGTGCTAAAGGCATGAATGGCGCAATTGCTAAAGCGCAAGAAATTAAAGACTCTGATCCTGAAAAATATGTGTTATTAGGTCAGTTTGACAACCCTGCTAACCCGAAGATTCATGAACAAACCACTGGTCCTGAAATTTGGCGCGACACTGAAGGTAGCATTGATATTTTAGTTTCTGGTGTTGGTACTGGTGGCACAATTACAGGTATCAGCCGTTACATAAAATTAACAGAAGGTAAAGCAATACAGAGTATTGCCGTAGAGCCAACCGATTCACCCGTAATTACTCAAAAACTTGCTGGTGAAGAGTTAACACCTGGCCCTCATAAAATTCAAGGTATAGGAGCTGGCTTTATTCCTGGCAACTTAGATTTAGATATGATTGATGGTGTTGAGCAAATAACAAATGAAGACTCTATGGCTATGTCACACCGTTTAATGAAAGAAGAAGGTATTCTTGCTGGTATTTCATCTGGCGCGGCTGTTGTTGCAGCTAAACGCCTTGCTGAAAAGCCAGAAAATACGGGTAAAGTGATAGTAGTCATTTTACCAAGTTCAGCTGAACGTTATCTATCAAGTGCTTTATTTAGTGATAGCTTTACAGAAAAAGAATTAGTGCAATAGGTTTATACCTGTTCCATTAAGTTGGTGAAATTGATATTAGTTTCATTATATTATTTAAAGGTGCTCCGGCACCTTTTTTATTGAAGAGGCTTTTATTGAATAGACTAGGCTGTTTGCGTTATGCTTAGTTCAATGATTATAAATTTACTTATTAATATCCCCTTATGCATAAAACATTTCCTTTAATTTTAATCTTCCTATTTTTTCTTAGCGCTTGTGGCGGCAAAGAAGAAATTGATGAAATCGATAACCCAAAACTTGTAGCTGTTGCGTTTTTTAAAACGATTTATAACGAAAAAGATATTAACAAGGCAGCCTCGGTTTGTTCGCCTAAATTGGCACGTTTATTATTGCATTACAAAACATCACAATCGGTTGCTAGACATCTTTTTAATATGTCTTTTGAAAAAATAACTGATATAAAACCTGATAATACAGGTGTTAAAATCAGAGAGCAATTTAAAGATAAAGCGGTAGTGACCATTAATATAGAAGGCTATTACGACGAAAGCAAAGTAAAACATGTTAAACGTCTTTTATTAATTCAAAATGATAATGGTCAATGGATTGTTGATGAAATTTTAAAAGATCCTTTTTAAACATCATTTAATAAAATCATCAACAGGCAAGAATAAATGATGATAAAAATCACGCATTTTCATCATCATTCTCTTCAACAATTATCACTGTTTTTTGAATTAGCTTAACGCGCCCTGAATCAACTAGCGCTTTTCTTAGTTTTCTAGCGCGAATGTTCTTATTAAAAACAAGCACACACCGTCATTTTTTAAATATGATCGACAGCCATAATTTCATATTCAACCACGCCACCGGGTGTTGCAATTTCAATTTCGCTATCAACAGTTTTACCAATCAAACCACGGGCAATGGGTGAGTTAATCGAAATGCGGTTTTGTTTAATATCAGCTTCATCATCACCAACAATTTGATACTTCACTTCCGCTTCGGTATCAATGTTAAGCAAAGTAACCGTAACACCAAAAATGACTTTTCCTGTATTAGCAATTTTAGTCACATCGATAATTTGTAGATTACCTAATTTACCTTCAATTTCTTGAATACGACCTTCACAAAAGCTCTGTTGTTCGCGAGCAGCATGGTATTCAGCATTTTCTTTTAAATCGCCGTGTTCACGTGCTGTTGCTATATCTGCAACTATTGTAGGGCGTTTAACCGTTTTTAAATGATTTAGCTCTTCACGCAATGCATTGGCGCCATGAACTGTCATTGGGTATTGACTCATAATTTCATTCTTTCTTTTATTTAAAGTTAATAAGTGTGAGTAACAAAGCTAGTTTAAGTAATAGCAAGGCGGGAACACGGAGCTTAGTTTACTAAGTGAGTATTCCCAACGATGCTAGTGCTTAAAGTAGCAAGTTAATCTTCTTATTTACAGCGTTTGTGTAATTCTTGGATAGATGTAACAGTATTTCTATCATCAGCAGAATGCGCCTGACAAGCAGCAAATGCAGCGTTTAATGTTGTAGTATAGGCAACTTTATAACGTAATGCACCGCCACGTAATACTTTAGAATCTTCAATGGCCTTACGCCCTTCAGTGGTATTAATAATATAACTATATTCACTGTTTTTAATTCTATCAAGAATATGTGGGCGACCTTCGTGTACTTTGTTAACTAAACGTACAGGAACATTCGCTTCACCTAAAATAATAGCGGTTCCGTGGGTTGCATCAAGTTCATAACCTAAAGCAACCATTTGCTTAGCTAGGTCTACTACACGTACTTTATCAGAGTTACGAACAGAAATTAATGCTCGACCTGACTTAGGAACAGACTCGCCTGCACCTAAATTAGCTTTTGCATAAGCCTCTTCAAACGTATCACCTACGCCCATCACTTCACCAGTTGAACGCATTTCTGGCCCAACTAAAGGATCGCTACCATGAAACTTATTAAAAGGAATAACCACTTCTTTCACAGAAAAATATGGTGGTATCAATTCTTGTGTAATACCTTGCTCAGTTAACGATTTACCCGCCATTACCCGGGCACCAATTTTAGCTAACGGTACAGACGTTGCTTTTGATACAAATGGTACAGTACGCGCAGCACGAGGGTTTACTTCAATGATATAAACCTCGTCATCTTTAACCGCCATTTGTGTATTCATTAAGCCAATAACACCTAACTCGAACGCTAAGTCAGTTACTTGCTTGCGCATCACATCTTGAATTTCTTGGCTTAAGCTGTACGCAGGTAATGAACAAGCACTATCACCCGAATGAACACCTGCTTGCTCAATGTGCTGCATAATACCGCCAATAACTACCATTTCACCATCACAAATAACGTCAATGTCAACTTCAATGGCATCATCTAAGAAATGATCAAGTAATACCGGTGAGTCATTTGAAACACTAACAGCTTCGGTCATATAACGGCGTAAATCGTCTAAGTCATACACTATTTCCATAGCGCGACCGCCCAATACATAAGAGGGGCGAACAACTAATGGGAAACCAATCGCTTCGGCTTTTGCCATTGCTTCATCTATTGAAGTTACGGTAGCATTTTCAGGTTGTAATAAACCTAAGCGATCAACGGCTTGTTGGAAGCGCTCTCTATCTTCTGCACGGTCAATGGCATCAGGCGAGGTACCAATAATTGGCACGCCAGCAGCCTCTAAAGCACGCGCTAGCTTAAGTGGTGTTTGTCCACCGTATTGTACAATTACGCCTTTTGGTTTTTCAATTCGAACGATTTCAAGCACGTCTTCAAAGGTAATTGACTCAAAGTATAATCTGTCTGAAGTATCATAATCAGTTGAAACGGTTTCAGGGTTACAGTTAACCATGATCGTTTCATAACCATCTTCACGAAGTGCTAATGCAGCATGAACACAACAGTAATCAAATTCAATCCCTTGACCTATACGGTTAGGGCCACCGCCTAAAATCATTATTGATTCTTTATCGGTAGGATTTGCTTCACATTCTTCATCGTAGGTTGAATACATATAAGCAGTATCAGAGCTAAATTCTGCTGCACAGGTATCAACACGTTTGTAAACAGGATGAATACCAGCTTTATGACGCTTTTTACGAATTTCGGCCTCGCTAACACCAATAACATCGGCAAGACGAGCATCGGCAAAACCTTTACGCTTAAGTTTGCGCAAATAATCAGCGGTTAATACTTTTAAGCCACCTTCAGAAACTTTTGCTTCTTCTAAAACAATATCTTCAATTTGCACCAAGAACCAACGATCTATGTTGGTTAAACGGAAAACATCATCAACGGTTAAACCAAGACGAAAAGCATCCGCGATATACCAAATACGATCAGAGCCGGCTTCTTGTAACTCATGCATAATTTTCGTTTTAGCGCCCGGTTGAGTCACATCAACCATAGGGTCAAAACCGTTTACACCAACTTCCAAACCACGTAAGGCTTTTTGCATTGATTCTTGCTGGTTACGGCCAATCGCCATTACTTCGCCAACTGACTTCATTTGAGTGGTTAGTCTATCTTCACAGCCGGCAAACTTTTCAAAGTTGAAACGTGGTATTTTAGTGACAACGTAATCAATTGTCGGCTCAAATGATGCTGGTGTTTTACCACCGGTGATATCATTGGTTAATTCGTCAAGGGTATAACCTATCGCTAATTTGGCCGCAATTTTAGCAATGGGGAAACCTGTTGCTTTTGATGCTAGCGCTGATGAACGAGATACACGTGGGTTCATCTCAATAATAACCATGCGGCCAGTATCAGGACAAACGCCAAACTGTACGTTTGAACCACCAGTTTCCACGCCAATTTCACGTAACACTGCCAATGAAGCATTACGCATAATTTGGTATTCTTTATCTGTTAACGTTTGCGCAGGCGCTACCGTGATTGAATCGCCCGTATGAATGCCCATAGGGTCGAAGTTTTCAATAGAACAAACAATAATACAGTTATCATTTTTGTCGCGAACTACTTCCATTTCATATTCTTTCCAGCCAATTAATGATTCATCAATCAATAATTCCGAGGTTGGTGAAAGATCTAATCCACGGGTACAAATTTCAGTAAACTCTTCGATGTTATACGCAATCCCCCCACCTGAGCCACCCATGGTAAACGATGGGCGAATAATACACGGGAAACCAAGATTCTTGCTAGCGGCATAAGCTTCATCAAGTGTATGAACAATTTCAGCACGCGGCGTATCAAGGCCAATCGCCTTCATTGCTTTGTCAAAACGACTTCTGTCTTCTGCTTTGTCGATTGCATCAGCAGTAGCGCCAATCATTTCAACATTAAATTCTTTTAAAACGCCTTTGGCTTCAAGCTCAAGTGCACAGTTAAGTGCAGTTTGCCCCCCCATAGTAGGTAATACAGCACAAGGACGTTCTTTTTCAATGATTTTACGAACAACTTCCCAGTGAATAGGCTCGATGTATGTGGCATCAGCCATGTCTGGGTCAGTCATTATCGTTGCAGGGTTAGAGTTAACTAAAATAACTCGATAACCCTCTTCGCGTAATGCTTTACAGGCTTGCGCGCCAGAATAGTCAAACTCACAAGCTTGACCAATAACAATTGGGCCTGCACCTAAGATCAAGATACTTTTTAAATCTGTTCTTTTTGGCATGTCAATATTCTCTCTTATCTTCTCTTGTCAAGGGTGTAGGATTAAGCTTGGTTTGCTTTATGCTCGGCTTTATATTCGGCTTTATATGCGTTAATCAAGTCGATGAAATGATCGAATAATGGCGCAGCATCATGCGGACCTGGACTTGCTTCTGGATGACCTTGGAAACTAAACGCAGGTTTATCTGTGCGGTGAATACCTTGTAATGTTCCATCGAACAATGACTTATGCGTAACACGAAGGTTATCAGGCAAATTGGTTTCATCAACAGCAAAACCATGGTTTTGTGAAGTGATCATCACAACATTGCGGTCAATATCATTAACTGGATGGTTGGCACCGTGGTGGCCAAATTTCATTTTGATGGTTTTTGCACCACTGGCTAAACCCAGTAATTGATGACCTAAACAAATACCAAAAATAGGGATGTCAGTCGTTAAAAATTCTTTAATCGCGGCAATAGCATAATCACATGGCTCAGGATCTCCCGGACCATTTGATAAAAAGATACCATCAGGATTCATCGCTAATACATCACTTGCTGATGTTTGTGCTGGTACTACCGTTAATTTACAACCACGGTCTACTAACATACGTAAAATATTGCTTTTCGCACCAAAATCATAGGCAACCACATGAAAGTCAAAGTTTTCTGGCTTTGAAAAGCCTTCACCCATAGGGCTACCTAACGACCAGCTGCCTGAGGCCCACTGGTATTGCTCTTTAGTAGAAACCACTTTTGCCAAGTCCATTCCTTTAAGACCAGGAAATGCTTTAGCTTGCTCTAACGCACTGTCTTGTACTGATTGTAAGCTTTCATCACTCGTATCACTAACCGTTAAAATACATCCGTTTTGCGCGCCTTTCTCTCGTAAAATACGCGTTAGTTTACGGGTGTCAATATCAGCTATACCTAGAATATTATTAGTAACCAAATAGTCGCTTAAACTTTGCTCGTTTCTAAAATTACTTGCTAGCAATGGTAAATCGCGGATCACAAGACCTTTAGCAAAAATAGACTCCGATTCTTTATCTTCACAGTTAGTCCCGGTATTACCAATATGTGGGTAAGTCAGGGTGATAATTTGCTCTGCATATGAAGGATCGGTGAGGATTTCCTGATAACCTGTCATTGAAGTATTAAATACTACTTCACCAACAGCCGTTCCCTGTGCACCAATTGCGGTGCCTTTAAATACGGTACCGTCTTCCAGTACCAAAATAGCAGATATAGCCAATGTAACCTCCAAAATGAAGAAAAGAATGCAAAACGTTTACTTTAAAGAAAATTAAAACATATAAAAATCGCTTTAAACTTAGCTTTAAAATAAAGGTAAAACAGTCACAAAATTTGCACATAAAAAATGTCAAAAATTGGCTTTTCGCTAAATTTTTGACAAAATCCACTTATTTTACGCTTGTAGACTTCTTTCGTCTAGTTAAAACTGTAAAAAACCGTTGTTTTATGTGATTTAATCACTTTTAGCCACCAAGCAGTTAAAAGTAGTAGTTATCTATTACTTTAAACCTAAAACATCCTGCATATCGTAAAAACCATTCTCGGCTTCACTCAGCCAAAATGCGGCTCTCATCGCACCTAAAGCGAAAGTCATGCGAGAACTTGCTTTATGGGTAATTTCTAACCGTTCACCTAAGTCAGCAAAAAAGGCAGTATGTTCCCCAACAATATCTCCCGCTCTAACCGTGGCAAAACCTATTGTTTCTCTGTCTCGCTCGCCTGTAATACCTTCTCGGCCATAAACAGCACATTTATTAAGATCACGCCCTAACGTATCAGCAATTACCTGCCCCATTTTAACTGCGGTACCTGAAGGAGCATCTTTTTTAAATCGATGGTGCGCTTCAAAAATTTCTATATCAGTATAGTCGCCAATAGCCTTTGCTGTTACTTCAAGTAACTTGAACATTAAATTAACCCCAACTGAAGTATTAGGCGCTAACACTACCGGTATTAATTCACCTGCTTTTTCAATAAGGCTAACTTGTTCATCACTAAAGCCTGTAGTGCCAATAACTAACGCTTTTTTATGTTGCTGACACCAGTTAATATTTTCAATGGTTGTTTCTATTGAAGTAAAATCAATAAAGACCTCGGCATCTGCTAACTGACTCAATTCAATCGAGGTAGTTAAACCTATAGCGCCTATACCCGCTAGTTCACCAAGATCAAAATCCGCAAATGAAGAGCTAGCACGAACACTGCCACCAATGAGTTCAATACTTTCGTGTTCATGAGCTGCTTGAATAAGGTTACGGCCCATACGTCCACTACAGCCTAAAATAGCTACTTTTACTTTCATTTTAATTCTCTATCTTTAAATTACATACTAAATGACTTACTAATAAACTTTTACTATTTAACTCTGATTAATAAACACCGTCTAATCATTCAACACTGTCTAATTATTCAATACAAAAGGAAAGTCTAATGATAATGAATTTGATAAGTCATGGGAAACAACATTAATAATTTTCAATTCATTATCAATTAAAACCAAATGATAAATGGCGAAAAAATCGGCAAATATTTCACCTTGTTCATCAACGAATTCCCAATCGATACTAGCAAGTAGCAAATATTCAGAAACTACCGAGTAACTTGCTTTTCTAGCAATAATATTACTGGTTTTCGCTTGCTGTAATTGGGTGAAAATATGACTAAATTCTTGCTGACTTTCTTTCGCGTTTTTCAGCAAAACAGCCTTATCAGGGGTATGTAACGTGCATGGTAAGTGGTAGCACGCTGCAACTGCATTAAGATCATAACGGTTAAAGGCGGCTATATAACCTTTAAATAAGCTGACAATTTTTGTAGTCTGCACTTTCAGCCTCACCCCTTACATTAATAAACTAACGATACTAATATTGAAAGTTAATTAACTTTCAATTAAAAAAAAGCCCTCAAATGAGGGCTTTTAAAATAATTATATTAACTAATAATGCTTAGTAATTCCACATCAAATACTAACGTAGCATAAGGAGGAATAGCACCTTGTGAGCCTTGCTCACCGTAAGCTAAGTTGTAAGGAATAGTTAATTTCCATTTACTGCCTTCAGTCATTAACTGTAATGCTTCAGTCCAACCTGCGATTACGCCGCCTACTGGAAATTCTGCTGGTTGACCGCGCTCAACTGAGCTATCAAACACATCGCCATTGGCAAATGTACCATGATAATGAACACGAACAGTGCTAGCGGCTGTTGGTTTTTCACCTGTCCCCGTTGCAATCACTTCGTACTGTAAACCAGACTCTGTTATGGTTACTTCATCACGCTTAGCATTTTCAGCTAAAAAGGCTTCACCTTCCGCTGCTTTTTCTTTTGCGATAATTTGCTCTTGCTCTTGTAGCTTTTTAGATACTACAGAGAAAGCTGCATTTAACTCTTCATCTGACACTTGACTAGCTGCATTGGCTAATGCATCGGCAATACCTGCTTGTACTGCGGTAATATCAAAATCTTTAAAAGGGTTATTACGTAATTGATCACCTAATTGACGACCTACGCCATAGCTTACACGTTGTTCAATGGTTTCGAACTTATTTTCAGACATTGTGTTTTCAGAAATAGTATTATCAGACATATCTTTCACTTACTTTTATATAAATAGAGAATTAAAAATTGGCGAGAGTTTATCATAAACCTTAACTAGTATGTAGTGGTGGATTATGGCAATTTGTTATTTTTATAAGTGAATTAATATTTTTTATAAGTGATTAAATGCAAAACACTGCTTCACACAGTAGTGATTAAACGAATATAATAAGTAAAAATTTGTAACATTAATAATAAGAATAATTAATTTATGACCACTCCTGCTGCTGTAGAGCAACCAACATCTAATAAAAAAAGCCTTATTGCATTACTTCCCTTTGCCGTATTTCTTGGAATTTTTTTAGGCACTGGCATTACTCTTACGCTTCAAGGAAGCGATTTTGCTTTTTATCAACTCCCTGCCAGCATAGCCATTATTCCTGCTATTTTTGTCGCGCTTTATATGGGTAAAGTAATAGGCAAAGAATCTATTGATAAACAAATAGGCCAATTTATCAGTGGTGCAGGTCATGCCAACATCATGACCATGTGTATTATCTACTTACTGGCGGGTGCTTTTGCAACAGTGGCTAAAGCAACAGGCAGCGTTGATGCTAGTGTGCAATTAGGTTTGGCATTTTTTCCTGCTTATTTGCTATTACCCGGATTATTTCTAGTTGCAGCATTTTTATCAACCGCGATGGGAACTTCAATGGGCACAATTGCCGCTATTGCTCCTATTGCTTTAGGTTTTATAGACTCCGCAGGCTTAGATTCTGCTTTAGTTGCAGGCTGCTTAATTTCTGGCGCCATTTTTGGTGATAACTTATCTATCATTTCTGACACAACTATTGCATCAACACGTAGCCAAGGTGCACATATGAAAGATAAATTTAGGATTAACTTTAAATTTGCCGTGCCTGCCGCCATTATTTGTTTAGTTATATTTGCGGCTTTAGGTCAAAGTATTAATTATGAAATGACTAGTGACCCTGCTGTTGTAGGACTTATTCCTTACATTGTAATTTTAGTACTAGCGCTATCGGGGGTAAACGTATTTGTAGTGCTAACCTTGGGTATAGTGTTAGCAGCAGTTATTGGTATGTTAACTAATGACTATCAATTATCCGCTTGGATAAATGATATCAACTCAGGTTTTGCTAGCATGCAAGATATCTTTATTTTGTCATTATTTATTGGTGGCTTAAGTGAGCTAATTCGACATCAAGGCGGATTATCTGCCTTAACGCAAGCAATTGAGTCATTGGCAAGAAAGCTAAGCCCGAATAATAAAAGACGTGCTGCCGGTTTAGGTATTGCAGGGTTAACTTTTGGTTGTAATTTTTTTACTGCAAATAATACTGTTTCAATTATTATCACCGGTGAAACCGCAAAAGATTTAGCGACAGATGGCGAGTTAACACCAGCACAGTCTGCTAGCTTACTCGATATTTTCGCTTGTATTAACCAAGGTTTATTACCTTACGGAGCGCAGGCTTTACTATTAGGTGCAACATTGGGGATTTCTCCTTTAGCGGTGATTTCTCACGCGTTTTACCCCATGATTTTGTTCTTTACGGCAGGAATTGCTTTTTGGAAAATGACTAAAGCTTGATTCTATTTTCAGTTGTAACTTTAGTTTAAATACTAACTTTAGTTTAAGCTTTAATCAATCAACGTGCTGCTGTCTTTTTTTACGCCATAAATATCGCTAGGATTAAATCCTAATGTTATATGAAAATCTTTGCTTTTAAGTAAGAAGCGTTGACGAATCAATTGAGCATCACCACTTTGGGCAACAACAAAAAATGTTTGCTTATTATCGAGTTCAACTTTTCCTAAACCAAGTAATGTTACATTAAGTTGATTAGTAAAATCACTATTAGTATTTGGTGCTAGTAATTTTTCAATCAATCCCTTATCAGCTAATTGATATTCTTGTGGGCTCAGTAGCGTCATATGGAATAATTGATGATCGCGCGCCGCCTGGCGTTCACGATACTGCCCAAAACTATCTCCTAACAAAGTCTCTAACTTAGCTAAATAGGGCGATAATTCAGCACGACTCACAATTGCACCTATATATTCTTGCCCTTGATTATCGCTCAATTTAGTGATTTTTAAACGTAAGGTTTTAGATAGCTGTTTTTGTTGCTGATCTTGTAAATCATTAAGTGACCGAAGCGCCCTTACCTGCTTATCGGTAAGTTCCACCTTGTCATTACTAAGGCTTTTAGCTGCAACATTCACTTGAATGAGCAAAAAAAGTACTGTTAAAGCTATTTTAGAAATTGTCATTAAGGATCTTCTTTTATAATAAACACGCTTTGAACTGTCTAATATTAATTAATTGTATTGTTAATTGTATTGTTAATTGTATTGTTAATTATGTTTTGCCAATAAAGCGACTAAATCATCTTCAGTTAACACAGCTACACCTAAATCTTGCGCCTTAGTTAATTTAGAACCAGACTTTTCACCTGCAACTAAAAAATGTGTTTTTGCTGAAACACTACCTGAAACTTTAGCACCTAATAATTGTAAAGCGGCTTTCGCTTCACTTCGCCCCATTTGACTTAAGGTGCCAGTTAACACAAAAGTTTGCTCAGCTAAGGGGAGTTCATCAGCCGTTTTAACCACTATATCAGGCCAGGTCATCGAAGCTTCTAAAGCTAAAACTACTGCCAAATTATGATCTTCTTTAAAAAAGTTAACAATATTTTTAGCAACAATCTCACCAACATCATCAACGGCTTGTAAAGCTTCAAAACTGGCCGTTTGTATTGCAGATAGTGTGCAAAAGTAATTTGCTAAATTAGCCGCTGTTGCCTCGCCTACTTCTCTAATGCCCAAACCATAAATAAACTTAGCCAAACTTGTGTGTTTTGCTTTATCTATTGATGCAATTAAATTTTTTGCTGACTTTACACCCATGCGATCCATAGTGCTAATATCAAGTTCAGTTAAATTGAACAAGTCTGCTGGCGTTGAAATAAGGCCTTCATCAACTAATTGTTCAACTAATTTATCGCCTAAGCCATCAACATCATGCGCTTTGCGAGAAGCAAAATGTTTAATCGCTTCTTTTCGTTGTGCTTGGCAAAATAGCCCTGCGGTACAGCGAAGTACAGCCTCGCCTTCAGCTCTAACAACTTTTGAATCACAAACAGGACAGGTTTGTGGAAAAACGACCTCTTTAACATTATTGTCGCGCTTTTCAAGTACCACAGAAACAATTTGAGGTATTACGTCCCCTGCACGTCGTATAACTACGGTGTCACCAATTTTCAAACCTAAACGCTCAATTTCATCTTGGTTATGTAAAGTAGCATTAGAAACCGTAACGCCACCAACAAATATTGGTTTTAAGCGTGCTACCGGTGTGATAGCACCAGTTCGACCTACTTGGAACTCTACCTCTTCAACGGTAGTTAATTCTTCTTGTGCTGGGAATTTATAAGCAATTGCCCAACGAGGTGCTCGCGCAACAAAGCCAAGCCGTTCTTGCAATGAAATATCATCGACTTTAAGTACTGTGCCATCTATTTCATAACTTAGCTGTTCGCGCTTATCAAGAATATCTTGATAAAAAGCTTGTACTTGCTGTTGATCAGCTAGCAAACGAACTTCAGGGCACATTGGTAAGCCTAATGATTTTACCTGACATAAACGTTGGTAATGTGAGTTTTTTAAAAATATTTGTTTGCCTTCAACCTCATCACTTGCGGATAAGTCACCAACAAAACCTAGACCATAGGCATAAAAATCTAAATTACGTTTAGCGGTGATTTTTGAATCTAACTGACGCAAACTACCTGCAGCCGCATTACGTGGGTTGGCAAATGATTTTTCGCCCTTTTTTATTGCTGTTTCATTTAATTGCTCGAAACTCGCTTTAGGCATAAAAACTTCACCACGAACCTCAACAATATCAGGATAATCAATACCGCTTTCACCAATAAGCTTTAACGGAATAGATTTAATAGTGCGAATGTTTTCTGTGATGTTTTCACCCGTGCTACCATCACCTCGTGTTGCGGCTTGCACTAAAACGCCTTGTTCATAACGTAAGCTTACCGCTAATCCATCAAGTTTCGGCTCTGCACAAATAACAATACTTTTATCACTGCCTAGTCTGTCTTGAATACGTTTAATAAAAGCTTGCCACTCATCAATAGAAAAAACATTATCAAGCGATAGCATTGGTACTTGATGAGTAACTTGTGTAAAAGCTTTAAGCGGCTGCCCACCTACTTTTTGACTAGGTGAGTCAATCGTTTTCAACTCGGGATGTTTTTGTTCTATTGCCAGTAATTCCCGCATTAATCTATCATATTCAGCATCAGGAACACTTGGCTGATCAAGCACATAATATTGATGATTATATTGGTTGATTTGTTGGTGCAGTTGTTTAACTTTTTTAGATAACGTTTGCGAAAATTTAGTTGTAGGCATGGATAAGTAACTCAAAAAAGGCATAAAAAGCCTTAGTAGAGTCACTGTTTAACTTTATAGATTAAACAGTGACTTAAAAGAAATATATTATTTATTATTCAACATTAGCAAGGCGATATTGCCGGTCAAATTCGCGTATTTTACTCACGTAATGTTGCTCAGTTTGTTTGGTCATCACATTACGTTTGTCATCAAGTAATTGTGCATTAAATTCTGCAGCTAGTTGCTTAGCGGCCAATAACATTTGCTCAAAAGCAGCAAAAGGGTCGCCTGCATTAGGTAAGATCATAAATAAACTTACCCCCTGTGTAACAAATGTTTCCATTGTGTCTAATTTAAAAGAGCCTGGGTTTAGCATATTAGCTAAGCTAAACGTTACCCCGCCATTACCTGCACTGTCTTGATGGCGGTGAAAAATATTCATCTCACCATATTTCATGCCTAACGTTAATAAACTGGGTAAAAGTGCTGCACCAGACATTTGATGGTTTTGTGGCATAACAACACTTAAAATAATAACTTGTGTATCAAGCTTAGCCGTTTTTGTTTCTTTAATTAGGGAAACTTTTTTAGGCTTGTCTTCAATGTCATCAATATTAATGCTTGGCATTGCTTTATCGTCAATTGATAAACCATCACCAAAATTTATTTCTATTTGATTTCGTTTTATCCCTAATTTAGAGGGCGATTTAGAAAGTGTTTTAGCAGGCGTTTTTCTATTAACTGTTGTTTTAGGTTTCGCCTTAGTGACGGGTTGTTGATACATAGGCTGTGCTAAAGTGATTTTTTTCTTTACCTCTAGATCATGTTCAAACACTTGCTCTTTAGATGAAAGTTCATTATATGATTCATCATTTTGGCCATCGCCTAAATGACTAATTTCTTCAAGGCTAATAGCTTGTTCAAAGTCTTTTTCACTTTCAACGTTAGGTTCATTGGTTTGTTTGAAGACTTTTACTTGTCCTACGCCATCTTGATCAAAACCACTACCGTCAAAATCTCTAGAGATTGGTTTAGCTTTTGTTTTACTTGCTTTACTTGTTTTACTTGTTTTGAGCTTATAAGGATTTTTTTGTTTTCTAATGGTCCACAAACCATGGATAAAAATAGCGGCAATAATAACGCCGCTAAGAATAATTAATGCGTTTCTGAAATTATCTTCCATTGTTATGCCTGTCTTTTAGTTCTTTTCTAAGGAAATTTGAGATTTTTATTCTTGTGTTTTTTATTCTACTGATGTTATCTCAATATGCAGAATTTAGCGAAAATTGATGTATCATGAGTCTATATAAAAAATCCAACATAAACTTTAACAGAAATAGTGGCATTTTGTAACAAGTTAGCACTGTAATTGCGTTTAAGCACACTTTATAATCTGTCTATTAATATCAATATGTTACTACTCATACATGTCTAATTCTACTAAAAATCATTTTCTTCCTTCACGTATCCCTATGGCTCAAAGTGGCGCGGGTTATTTATTTAAAGGTTTTGAGCTTATTCGTTTAAAAGGTATTCGTCGATTTGTGCTTATACCTTTATTGATAAATTTAATTCTTTTTAGCTGCGCATTCTATTTTCTGTACATAGAACTTGAGCATTACATGACCATGATTATACAGTGGCTCCCAAACTGGCTAAACTGGCTTAGTGCTGTTTTATGGCCATTGGCGGTAATAACGATATTAGTTATTTTCTCTTTTTTATTTAGCACTGCCGCGAACTGGCTAGCCGCACCTTTTAATGGTTTATTATCTGAAAAAATTGAAAGTATATTAGTAGGAGAAGTTGCCCCCAGCGGTAACATGTTAGCGGTTGTAAAAGAGATTCCAAGAACATTAGCACGAGAATGGATAAAGCTAGTTTATTATGTTCCTCGCGCTATCGGTTTTTTTATTTTAATGTGGATCCTGCCTGTTATAGGTCAAATTATTTGGTTTTTATTTGTCGCTTGGATGATGGCAGTACAATATAAAGATTATCCTTTTGACAATCATAAAATTTCTTTTCCTGTAATGAAACAATCGTTAAAAGAACACCAAGGATTAAGTTACAGTTTTGGGATCAGTGTCGCAATATTCTCCATGATACCTATTGTTAACCTTGTTATCATGCCTGTTGCTATTTGCGGTGCTACTGCGCTTTGGGTTGATCATTACCGTGATGATTTTTTATCACGCTAATTTATTATCAAACGCAATCTCGCACTCTTTATCAAAATCATATATATTTAATCCAGTGAGATAAAAACAACAGGAATTGATGTAATGACAACAACACGTATAAGTAAATACTCATTATTAGCAGGATTAACAGGTGCAGCTTTATTAAGTTTAAGCGCATTGACCTTTGCAAGTGATGAAGTTACCCCTATATCAATTCCTATATTAGATAATGCACAAGTTTTTGCCGATTTCACTGATGATACCCCCGCTGTTTTAAATTACTTTACTTCATCATCTGAAGACCAAATTATTAGTTTTTACAATCAGAATTTTGGCGAGTCTATTGCTCAAGAAAAAAAACGAGATCGCTTAACGTTAACTTACAAAAAAGAAAAACAAACTATCCGAGTGGTTATTTCTCAGCAAAATAATAAACGTCAAGTCGATATTATTGTTGAGCAAGCACAAGAGTAATGCAATAAAAAAACGCATCAATAAACTTACCAACGAACATGTAATCAAATTTTTAGGTGGACATAAAAACTTGATTACCCTTATTCTATTTATCTTTTTACCTCTGTAGCAAGATAAAGTAAAAAGCAACTTTGCGCTATGGTAAACTAATCAACAACAGTTGATTGAGTGCATTTATTACTCAATCATTAAAACATTTAAGATCTTATTCAAGGCACACCATGAAAAAAACATTTTTATTAACGCATGCAAAAATTAAAACTCCAAGACTTATTGATTCAATTAAGCATGAAGTGAAAAAGTACATTAAAAGAGAACGAAACAAGCCACTACCTGATGGTGCTGATTTCTGGGATTTTGATTGCAAATATGGCCATAATGAAGATAAAGCTGACGTTATTCATATTACAGCGCTTAATAAAAGTATTGATGATGCCGTACAACACGAGCTTGAAAGCTTTTACCTAGAGATTTTAGCAAAACCGGCTAATAGAACACCTAAAGCTATTCCTAAAATTATTGAAGATGAAGAGTAATTTTTAAAAAAAGTTTACCCCTTTATTTTTTAGTTCTTATTTTTTGAGTTACGGGCTGGCTTCTTTGGAATAAAAAACTCACAAGCCTCTCGGGTAGCCATTGTTGGTTGATCCCAAGCGCCACAAATATCTTTTTGATTTTCAGGCGTTCTTGTGAATTGTTGACATTTTCCGCATCGATTCATGGTTTGCTCTATTAAAGTAAATTAGTTAACAACTGTAGACTTATACCAATTGAATTAATTGGTAGTTGATAATGTATTTATTCTAACGATAAATGATATTTATTATTTTGATTAACATCAAAAGGCAATTAACTTTTAATGAGCTTTCAAAAATAAAAAATGAAAAGAAAAAAAGCGCCAGTGGCGCTTTTTTATTTAAAAATTATTTTATTGCTCAGCTATCACTAGCCATTATGAATAATGCGTCTTGCAATTAAATCTTCAACAACATCTGGGTCAGCAAGTGTCGAAGTATCGCCTAAACTGTCAACATCATTTTCAGCAATTTTACGTAAAATACGACGCATAATCTTCCCTGAACGCGTTTTAGGTAAGCCCGGAGCCCACTGTACGTAATCAGGCTTAGCAAAGCGTCCTAGCTCTTTAGCAACAAATTCTTTTAACTCTTTGTTTAGCTCATCTGACTCTTCTGCATTCGCCATCAAGGTTACATAACAATATACACCTTGACCTTTGATTTCATGAGGATAACCAACTACCGCAGCTTCAGCAACAGCCGGATGAAGCACTAAAGCACTTTCAATTTCAGCGGTACCTAGACGGTGACCTGACACATTTAATACATCATCAACACGACCGGTGATCCAATAGAAACCATCTTCGTCACGTTTAGCACCATCACCAGTAAAGTAATTACCCGGATATTGGCTTAAATAGGTTTGATAGAAGCGATTATGATCACCAAATACTGTACGTAATTGTCCAGGCCAGCTAGCAGTCATCACTAATAAACCTTGGTTTTCACCTTCAAGGGTATTACCGTCTTTATCAAATAGCGCAGGTTGCACGCCAAAAAATGGCTTGCCTGCACAACCCGGTTTCATATCAACCGCACCTGGCAATGAGGTAATCATGATACCGCCCGTTTCGGTTTGCCACCACGTATCAACAACAGGACAATTACTCTTACCAACAACCTCATAATACCAATTCCAAGCTTCAGGGTTAATTGGCTCACCTACAGTGCCTAATAGGCGTAGTGAAGAAAGATCAGCTTTTTCAACTAACTCATCACCAATACTCATTAAAGCACGAATAGCTGTTGGTGCAGTGTAAAAAATATTAACTTTATGTTTTTCACACACTTGCCAGAAACGTCCCGCATCAGGGTATGTTGGTACACCTTCGAATACTAACGTGGTTGCACCATTAGCTAACGGGCCATAAAAAATATAAGAGTGACCAGTGATCCAGCCTGCATCAGCCGTACACCAATATATTTCACCTTCTTTATAGTCGAACACATATTTATGGGTCATCGCTGCATATAAAATATAACCACCACAAGTATGAACTACACCTTTTGGCGTTCCCGTTGAGCCAGAAGTATATAAAATAAACAATGGATCTTCAGCGTCCATCACTTCTGGTTCGCAAACAGCAGGTAAATTAGCAACTGCATCAGCATAATTAATATCTATTTTCTCATTCCAAGCAACATCGCCACCGGTACGAGTAACAACAATAACTGAATGTACATCAGGACAATCAGCAACCGCAGCATCAACGTTTGCTTTAAGTGGAATGTGCTTACCACCACGTACTGATTCATCAGCCGTAATAATCACTTTGCATTCAGCATCAAGTACACGTGCTTTAATAGACTCCGTAGAAAAACCACCAAATACAACAGAATGAATGGCTCCAATACGAGCACAAGCTAACATGGCATAACCTACTTCTGGGATCATCGGCATGTAAATACAAACACGATCACCTTTTTTAACACCACGTTCTTTAAGTAAGTTAGCAAACCGACAAACATGATCATGAAGCTCTTGATAACTAACTTTTAAATCATCACTTGGATCATCACCTTCAAAAATAATAGCCGTATCATTCGCTTTAGTCGCTAAGTGGCGATCTATACAGTTATAGCTAACATTAAGTTTTGCACCTGAAAACCAGTTTATTTCAGAATTTTTTAAATCAATTTTACTTACGCTATCCCAAGGTTGGTACCAATCAATAAACTCTTTGGCTTGTTCACCCCAAAAAACATCAGGTTGTTCAATAGATTGCTTATACATAGCATCATAGGTAGCGCTGTCGATATAAGTATGCGCTTTAGCTTTTTCTGATACAGGATAACAAGGTTTTAATTCGTTCATGAAATATTCCTTTTGGGGGTTAATCACTCGATATAATAGTTTTACTTTTTTTACTTTATTTAAATAAGTAAGATTGAGTTAATGCTAATTTTTTTACGCTAGTTTTTATATACTCCTTTAGTCTTAAACTAAGGTAATACCGCAATACTTTAGTATTAAAATAGTCATTTTATACCACAGCGAATAAAGACTCTTTATAAGCTACAGCTGTTTATTTAGTTGGTAAGACTGGCATTGGCACCAACCATTGACAGCGCTATTATAACTTAGATTATAACCCCAATGAATGTCAGCTATATTGAATATTAATTCTAAGCTAAAAAAAGCGCCCGCAGGCGCTTTAATATAATCCATAATCCATCGATTATGGATTATGGATTATAAATTATAACCTGACTCTTCATGATCTACTTGGTCAAGACCATTCGCTTCATGTTCTTCATCAACACGCAATCCGCTCGTCATTATACTGACCAGTTTTAATAAAATGTAAGTAACAACAGCAGTATATACAAACGTTGAAACGATACCGAGAAGCTGCACACCAACTTGCTCTGTCATCGTAGCAATGCCTTCGGCAAAACCAAAACCACTAAATACGCCTAAGGTTGTTGCTGAGAATACACCTGCTAATAAAGTACCTAAAATACCGCCAACACCATGCACTGGAAAAACATCTAATGAATCATCAATTTTTAATTTTTGTTTAATGTATACAGTTGCATAAAAACAAACAAAACCAGCACTAATACCAATAATCAACGCGCCACCTGGGCCAACAAAACCTGAAGCCGGTGTAATGGTACCTAAGCCGGCCACCATACCAGTAACTGCGCCTAGAACACTGGCTTTTCCAAATTTTTTCCATTCAATAGCTGCCCAAGTTAACGTACCTGCGGCTGCAGAAATATGAGTAACCAACATCGCCATTGACGCATCACCGTTTGCTGCTAATGCACTTCCCCCATTAAAGCCAAACCAGCCTACCCATAACATACCAGCGCCCGTAACAGACATAGTTAAGTTATGCGGTAACATAGGTATTTTTGGGAAGCCGCGTCTCGGACCTACAACCATAGCAGCCACAAGCGCTGCCGTACCTGCGGTAATATGCACTACAATACCACCAGCAAAATCATATACGCCCATTTGACTTAACCAACCACCACCCCATACCCAATGAGTAACAGGAGCATAAACGGTTAATAACCATAAACCACTAAACAGTAACACCGCAGAAAATTTCATACGCTCAGCAAAACCACCAATAATTAGCGCTGGTGTAATAATGGCAAAAGTCATTTGAAAGAGCATAAATAAACTTTCGGGGATATCGCCTGATAAAACATCTTTGCCAATACCATGCATCATTATTTTAGAAAAATCACCAATAAAAGCATTACCTTCACTAAATGCAAGGCTGTAACCAACGATTAACCACAAAATGGAAGATATTGAGCCAATAGCAAAACACTGCATTAAAATTGAAAGTACATTTTTCTTACGAACTAAGCCACCGTAAAAAAGTGCTAAACCAGGTAAAGTCATTAACAATACTAATGCGGTAGACGTTAAAATCCAAGCTGTGTTAGCGCCATTAAGTGCTCCATCGTCAGCAAAAGCTAAAACGGGCATTAATGAAAGTATAATAAATAGGTTAAGTGAAAGTATTCTCGACATTTTTAGTTCCAAAGTTTTTTTATTGCTTAGTTGATAAGAATTAGTGCAGCCATTTCTATCAAAACTCGTTATGCATTTCTTTTGCACTAATCTTTTGCACTAAAGTGAGTGCACAAAACAAGCCACTGCACAAAATAAGCCATGAATTATTTTTCATATTTAACAGCTAGATAGGATGTTGATGATCAAAAATAGTGCCTCACCCTGCACAATAATGATGAAAAACAAACAAAAACGCACAATATCAGTGCAGGTATAATAAGTATTCAATAATAATCAAAAATTACAGCTGTTCAGTAAACTTGCTATACAGAAAATATATAACCAATATCAGAAATATTAATAAAATTAGCAGCCTTCCTTGTATTTATCTATATCATTTTTGCTAAGTTTTGCTAAAATCCAATAAAATAAAATAACCTACAATTATAATTTTGAGAATCTACATGAAACAACTTTTGTTCATTTTACTAGCAATGCTTGTACCTAGTATTGCATTTGCATCAGATGCCGCACATCAAACAATAGATTTAACATCCCACTGGATTGGCTATACCGCCATTGCTATTTTTGTTTTAGCCTATACTTTGGTTATTTTAGAAGAGCAACTACACTTAAGAAAATCTAAGCCTGTATTGTTAGCCGCAGGATTAATTTGGATCCTCATCGCCTATTATTATGGCTCTCATGGCATGCCACATGCTGCAGAAGTAGCTATTCGTCATAATTTCTTAGAGTATGCAGAGCTGTTCTTCTTCTTACTTGTTGCCATGACATACATAAATGCCATGTTAGAACGTGATGTTTTTGATGCTCTACGTGATTGGTTAGTGGCAAAAGGTTTTAGTTATAAAATACTCTTTTGGCTAACCGGTATTCTTGCTTTCTTTATCTCTCCTATTGCTGATAACTTAACCACAGCCTTAATTATGTGTGCGGTTGTTTTAGCTGTTGGTAAAGATGAACCAAAATTTATTGCCTTAAGCTGTATTAATATTGTTGTTGGCGCAAACGCTGGTGGCGCATTTAGCCCATTTGGTGACATTACTACCTTAATGGTTTGGCAAAAAGGCATCGTGCAATTTAACGAATTCTTCCACTTATTTATCCCTTCTGTGGTTAACTTTGTTGTTCCTGCCCTTATCATGCAATTTGCAATTCCAAGCGGTAAACCAATAGCCCAATCAAATGAAATGACACCAATAAAACACGGCGGTTTGGTGATTGTAGGTTTATTCATTCTAACAATTATTACCGCAGTATCTTTTCATAACTTCTTACACCTACCACCTGTATTTGGCATGATGTTAGGTTTAGCTTATCTGAAATTTTTTGGCTACTATATTCGCAAATCAGGTAGAGGTGAAATTGATAAGTCTGATATTCCAAACGCTCACGCTATTGAAGACCAAGGTTTTGATATTTTCGATAAAATAGCCAAAGCCGAGTGGGATACACTCTTCTTTTTCTACGGTGTTATTTTAGCTGTTGGTGGTTTAGGTTTTATTGGTTATTTAGGTATGACCTCTGAGTTTATGTACGGCCAACTAGGCCCAACAACCGCCAATATTTTAGTGGGTATTCTTTCCGCTATTGTTGATAACATACCCGTTATGTTCGCAGTACTTACCATGAACCCTGAAATGTCACATTCTCAATGGTTACTAGTTACATTAACCGCGGGTGTTGGTGGTAGTTTGTTATCTATAGGCTCAGCAGCGGGTGTTGCTTTAATGGGACAAGCGCGCGGTTATTATACTTTCTTTAGTCACTTAAAATGGACACCCGTAATTGCTTTAGGTTACGCTGCCAGTATTTATGTGCACTTATTAATTAATTAATTAATAGAAAAACTAAATTAAAATACTTTTTTGTAAACAAAACTTGTTATTATAAAAAGCTTCTAAATGATTTTTAGAAGCTTTTTATTTGTGGTTAATAAATATTAGTAATAGGAAAAAAATGAAAGTTTTAAGTGATTTAACAACCAATTCAAAGCCTTGGTTATTATTAGCATTATCAGCCTTAGCTTTTGAGCTATGTGCTTTATTTTTTCAGTATGTATTGGACTTGGCTCCTTGCATTATGTGCGTATATCAACGTGTTGCCATTTGCGCCATTATTTTAGCTGGTATTATTGGCTTTGCTGGTTGTCGTTTTTTATTAACGAGAATTGTCGCTTACTCTTTATGGGCTGTAGGTGCTATTTGGGGTTTATTAATTGCATTAGAGCATGTAGAAATACAAGAGAATGTAGGCTCTTTGTTTTTTAGCTGTGATATTTTTCCTAACTTTCCATCGTGGGCGCCATTACATGAATGGATACCATTCCTATTTGAAGCAACAGGTGACTGTGGTGATATAAATTGGCAATTCTTAGGTTATAGCATGCCACAGTGGATGGTTGTGGTTTATGGCGTTTATACATTAGCTTTTGTAATAATCCTAGCTAGCCGATTGTTCTATGCTAAAAAGCTTTAAAGTATTTCAACTTTTGCAGCGTTTATCTAATAATAGGCGCTGCAACACCCGCAGCTACATATGGAATAACTTGCTTAATAACGCCCGCAATATCTACTTGTCGATCAAAATCATTTAATGCAATATCAATTAACGCATCGCTTGATGACATAGTAAAAACAATGGTTCCCATCGTAAAATGTAATCGCCAAAACATTTCTTCAGCGCTCAGCTCTGGGTAGGCCTTGTGAACTGCATTAGTGAAATTAGTAAAAACACCGGGATATTGGGTTGTTAAAAACCATCTTAAAAAACCTTGGCTATCAGTATAGCCTCGACCTAATAATTGCAAAAAAATGCTCGTTCCATTGTTTTTAAAGGTATTTAGATAAAGTAAGGGTTCAATGAAAGCTGAAAAAACGTCAATTAAACTTGGTTTAGCCTCATCAGTACATAGTGCACCTAATGCAGACTCTAAACGAGGACTTAGTTCGTTCATGTATCGAGACATAACCGCTTTAATCAATTCCTTTTTAGAGCCAAAATGGTAATTAACCGCGGCTAAGTTCACTTCAGCTTGGCTAGTAATCTCCCTTAATGAGGTTCCATTAAAGCCTTTATCCGCAAAAAGAACTTCCGCCGCATCTAAAATTTTATTTTTTGTACTCATATTTCTTTTTACCAATAACGCTAATAACATTAGAATTCAAACAAGCGTTTAAAATAGCTTATTTATAACGTTCAGGTCAAGTGCCATCAATAGCTAAATCGTAATTTTAGAATTCCATGTAGAAAAATTGAACTAATGATGACTATAAGCTTCTAACCTAGTGAACAATACATGTTTACTTATCGACTCAGTGGCCTGATCTGTCAATCTGCTCTGAGTCTTTTTTTTGGGTGTATTTCCAATACATTCAAACCTAACAGTTTGTTTTCTTGAAAATAGTTAAATTAATTATAAACTGTTACGCATTCTATACAGTAAAAAACAGTTAAGCGATATATTATCGTTTCACTTTCAAAGCTTAGCTGCCCCCAGAAATCAAGCCTATAACGTGGTATTCTACTTCTCTACGATTATGCTTTCATGTTGTAGTTTGAGCTTATTTTCTTTGAACGATCTTTTTTTGTCTAACATATTCCTTTTATCGGAGTCTTTGCTTTGCAGTCATCTTTCAATATACTAAATGTACCTAACAATTAAAAAAGCACACTTAATTACTAATGAATAAAATAACAAAAACATTTAAGTTTACGGCTATTGCTTTAGTCGTTGCCACTTCCCTGGCAGCCTGTACTCAAGATAAAAACAATACCGATTCAACTGCTCAGTCTAAAGAAGCACAAACCAAACAAACGCCATCAAAAGCGTTAACAAGCAAAGATGCACAAATATTTTTAGATGAAGTTGCCCAAGAAATGGTGACTTTAGGTGTATCTGGTGCCCGTGCAGAATGGATATATTCAAACTTTATTACTGAAGATACTTCATCACTTGCCGCAGAAGCTAATCAGAAATCTACCGAAGCTGGTGTTCGTTTTGCGATGCAAGCAGCTGAATTTGACAGCGTAGAAGTAACTCCGATTCAACGTCGTCAATTAAATATACTGAAGCAATCTTTAGTATTACCTGCGCCACAAGATTCAGCTAAATCTGCTGAACTTGCTAAAATTGGTGCAGAATTAGGCAGTATTTATGGTAAAGGTAGTTACACTACTAAAGAAGGCAAAAAACTTAGCCTTGGTGATATGACTTCAATCATGGCTACTTCGCGTGATTACGATGAATTGTTAGAAATGTGGCAAGGTTGGCGTGAAATTAGCCCATCAATGAAACCTTTATATACTCGCCAAGCTGAGTTAGCCAATGAAGGCGCAAATGGCCTAGGTTATAAAGACTTAGGCGCAATGTGGCGTTCAAACTATGATATGCCTGCCGATGATTTCGCTAATGAGCTAGATAGATTGTGGGGGCAAGTTAAGCCTTTATATGACGATTTACACTGTTACGTGCGTAGCGAACTGGGTAAAAAATATGGCGAAGACAAAGTACCACAAGACAAACCTATTCCTGCACATCTTTTAGGCAATATGTGGGCGCAATCTTGGGGGAATATTTACGATGTGGTCGCTCCGGTAAATGCCGATCCTGGTTATGATGTTACTAAGCAGTTAGCTGCTCATGATTATGATGAAATAAAAATGGTTAAAGGCGCAGAGAAGTTTTTCACTTCACTTGGCTTTGATGCCTTGCCAGAAACATTTTGGACACGTTCGTTATTTACTAAACCAGCAGATAGAGACGTGATTTGTCACGCTTCAGCATGGGATTTAGATGCTAAAGATGATTTACGCATTAAAATGTGTATTCAAAAAACAGGTGAAGAATTCTCAGTTATTCATCATGAATTAGGGCATAACTTTTACCAACGCGCCTATAAAGATCAACCAGTTTACTTCCAAAATAGTGCTAACGATGGTTTCCATGAAGCGATTGGTGACACTATCGCGCTTTCAGTTACGCCAAAATACTTAAAAGAAATTGGTTTAATTGACACTATTCCTGATGATTCAAAAGATATTGGCTTATTAATGAAAATGGCGTTAGAAAAAATAGCCTTTATTCCCTTTGGTCTAATGGTTGACCAGTGGCGTTGGAAGGTTTATTCAGGCGAAATAACACCAGAAAACTACAACACTGCTTGGTGGGAATTGCGTGAGAAGTATCAAGGTGTTGCTGCACCTGTTGCTCGCGATACTAATGCTTTTGATCCTGGTGCTAAATATCACGTTCCTGCTGGTGTTCCCTATAGCCGTTATTTCCTAGCACATATTCAACAATTTGAATTTCACCGTGCCTTATGTGAAATATCAGGTAACACTGACCCGATTCACCGCTGTTCAATTTACAACAACAAAGAGGCAGGTAAAGCGCTTAATACTATGTTAGAGATGGGCTCTAGCCAACCTTGGCAAGAGGCTTACAAAGTATTAACAGGCAATGAGCAAATGGATGCTACGGCTATCTTAGATTACTTTGCTCCACTTCAAACTTGGTTGAAAGATAAAAACCAAGGTAAGCAGTGTGGTTTTTAAAAACTAATGAGTTAAGGTTTTAGCAATATAAGTTTTAGCAAAAGATAAGCCCTACCATCATTGATGTTAGGGCTTTTTAATTTAATAGTTTTGTAAATGTTTTTAGTAATGGTTAGCGTTAGATTAACGTTAAAGATAACATCTACGTAATGCCATACTTCCTTAGTTTCATTGCTACTTTGTTATGAGAAACCTTTAACCGCTCAGCCAGTTTGCGGGTGGTAGGAAATAAAGGGTAAAGCTGTAATAACAATTTTTCTTCAAAATCAGCTTGCGCGCTCGACCAGTCTTTAACTGCTAAAGGTTTTGTAGTTTCACTAAAACTTCCTCCTTGTAAATGATTAATTTCTTGAGAAAATTTAGCTAATGCTTGCTCAACTGCCTGCGCCTCAATAACGGGTACTGTATTTAACGCGACTACCGAAAATAACACATTTTGCAACTGCCTAATATTGCCTGGCCATCGATAAGCTTGTAACAACAATAAAGCTTGCTCACTTAACTTAGGTATTTTAGAGATCCCCTGATCTAATTGTGCTACTTGCTTTGCTGCATTGTGAATAAAATGCGTTGCCAGTAAAATAATATCTTCAGTGCGTTCTCTAAGTGGTGGCAGATCTAAGCTGAGCACATTTAAACGATAATAAAGATCTTCTCTAAAGCGTTTTTCAGTGATCAGTTTGCCTAAGTTTTGATGACTAGCACTGATAATTCTAACGTTGGCATGTAATTCTTTGGTACCACCCACTCGACGATAAGAAAAATCTTGCAAAAATCGTAACAACTTAGCCTGTAAATAGGTCGACATTTCAGCAATTTCATCAAGAAAAATGCTCCCTCCCTCTGCTAATTCAATCAACCCAGGTTTACCTGACTTTTTAGCTCCCGTAAAAGCGCCGGCACTATAGCCAAACAGTTCGCTTTCTAACAAGTGTTCGGGTAAAGCAGCACAATTAATCGCTAAAAATGGCGCCTTTGAACGACTACTGCTTTGATGTAAAACACGGGCAATTAGCTCTTTACCAGTACCTGTTTCTCCGCTTATTAATACAGGAAGATCCAGTTTTGAGAACCGCTCACTTTGCTCTTTCAGCAATAAAACACTATCGGATTTACCGATAATATTTTCAAAATTTTGTTCGTGATGTGTTTGCATCAAAGAAAGCTGTCTACCAACTGCCGTCATTGAACGCAAAATAATCATCGCTCCTGTAGTTTGGGAATGACCACCCGCAAGCGTATTCACTACTGGCGTGGTATCTGCTAAATAAGTATTCCCATTAAAAACCAACGAAAGAGTACTTGCTTTATCGTTAAGTAAACTTTGATATTTTTGTTCTATAAAGCAATCAATTGATAAGCCCACTACCGCTTTATTTTTTTTATATGTATCAATTAATTTATGGTTATTAACTAACTTATACGTAGCAGAATTAATGGCAAGAATTACCCCTTGGTTATCAATATCAATAATGGGGTCAGGAATCCTGTCTAATAATGCTTGTAAGTGATTTTCTCGTTGCTCGGTAGGCAGTAAAGCAACGGCTTTAATACTAATAATCCCTGCTACATTCTTTAAGCAATGACTTATATCGTTAAGCGACAAAGACGAATGTTCAATATGTACAAAAGTAAACGCGGTGCTCACTTCAACCGCTTTTAAATTCCATGCTTGCTGAGCAAAAAGGGTCAGTATTTCCTGACTAATGCCAATCCTATCTGTTGACTGAATTTTTACGCGCACACCAACCCCTTTGTAATAATAATAGTACATGTAATATTATTATTACATTAGCACTAAACTTATTGATAATGCCAGTAAATAGGGCTATTCAATGTTTCTCAATTAACGATTCACCTTTACTTACAAACAATCTGTAATAAAAATATTACAGTGAATTACAAAAGAAAGAAAATAAAAACCTAACACATTGAAATTATTATAAAAATAAAGAGTGGCAATCATATTGCAATACAAAGTATTACAGAGCAATAAGTTTACGTAAACTAACCAATTCCTAATAATCAACACTACGCTTAAGGGAAAAAATGACTAAAAATAAAAAAAGCCACTTCAATAGTAAATCTATCGAAACACAAGCCATTCATTCGGGCCGCATTAATGATGAACAATTTGGCTCATTAGCAACACCGCTTTATCAAACATCAACGTTTATTTTTGATGATGCGCAACAAGGTGCCGATCGTTTTGCTGGTGAAAGTGAAGGTTTTATTTATACACGTTTAGGTAACCCAACTACTCGCCAGTTAGAAATGCGGGTAGCGGCAATGGAAGGCATGGAAGATGCTGCGGCAACAGCAACAGGTATGGCTGCGGTTTCTGCTGCCTTGTTAACCAATTTGCAAGCAGGTGATCACCTCATTTCTTCAAAAGCCGTTTATGGTTGTTCGTTCGCCTTAATGAATCATATGCTGAAAAAGTTTGGTATTGAGGTGACTTTTGTTGATATGACCGAGCCCGAAAACATAAACGCCGCCGTTCAAGAAAACACTAAACTGATCTTTTTAGAAACGCCAATCAACCCGAATTTAGTTGTATTAGATCTAGAAAAAATTTGTGCAATTGCCCAAAAACATAAATTGCTGTCTATCGTTGATAACACCTTCTTAACGCCTGTTTTACAACAACCAGCAAAATTTGGCGCTGACATTGTGGTTCACAGTGCTACTAAATATTTAAATGGTCATGGCGATGTTGTAGCTGGCGTTGTTTGTGGCAGCAGTGAAATGATTAGCAATATTAAATTAACCACCTTAAAAGATATTGGCGCTACCATGAGCCCGCATGATGCTTGGTTGATTATGCGTGGTATTAAAACACTACCTATTAGAATGGAGCGTCATTGTAACAACGCACAAAAAGTAGCTGAATTTTTAGAACAACACGAAGCCGTTAGCCAAGTGTATTATCCGGGGTTAAAATCTCACCCTGGTCATCAGTTTATCGGTACGCAAATGAAGGCCGCTGGTGGTGTAATCGCTTTTGAACTAAACACTGATTTAAAAGGTGGGGCTGATTTTATTAATAGCATGCAACTATTTTCTATTGCAGTGAGTTTAGGTGATGCAGAGTCATTAATTCAACATCCTGCTTCAATGACTCACTCGCCATATGCACCTGAAGAGCGTGCAGCAGCGGGCATTACTGATTCATTAATCAGAATATCAGTGGGTTTAGAGCATGTTGATGATATTATTGCTGATTTACGTCAAGCGCTTACAAAAGTAACAATGCATGAAGTAAAAAAAATAGCGATGAAAAAGACTGCTAATGCAGCCTAGTAGATTATTACTTAATAGGTAATTACACAAAATCTGTTACAGGCTTTAATAGAAAGGTGCCTATTTAGTGAATTTACAAGGACTCTAAAATAACAGAGAGTTTTGGTAATAACTTCTCTTTTAAAGTCACTAAATCTTCATCTGAATAAGGGGTTAACGGCTGTTGACCCCAAATGGGTTTAGGCCAGCTGCAATCTGTTTTATATCGTACAACATGATGTACATGTAATTGCTCCACAACATTACCTAGCGCAGCCACATTCATTTTTTCACCGTCAAACACTTGCATTAGCAACTCACTGAGCAAGCTTGACTCATTCAATAATTGTTGTTGCTGCGACCAATCTAACTGATAAATATCACTAATATCATTTACTTGGGGAACAAGAATAAACCAAGGATAAGCACTATCATTACACAATAATAATTTGCATAACGGAAAATCGGCCAATTCAAAACAATCTTTGGCTAATTGTGGATGTAAGCTAAATGGCACTGATGCTGCTATATTTTCTGACATTTTTGCTTGCTCTGACATTGCTAATTCCTCTGACACAGTGACTTCCTTTGAAATAGTTACTTTCTTTTATATAGCTACTTTCGCTAATATAATGACTATCTTTTGTTCTTTCTGCCCCTGCCCCGCGCTAACTTTTTAGCTTCACGGGCGGCAATTTTTTTCGCTTCTTCTTCTGCAAAATAGGCATTCTCTTTTTCTATATTTTCAGGCATTTCAAAGGTGATAGCGCCAAGTGTTTTGTCTCTGATCTCATTAATTAAAATCACCGCAGCTTTATGCATGTCAACACGACCACCACTTTTAACGCAGCTACGTTTTCTGCCAATAGCTTCAATTAAATCTTCTTCGTGCATTGGGCACTCATCCAGTTTGTAACGCTCCATCAAACGCTCTGGATAAAATTTAATTAAATATTCTGCCGCAAAATAAGCGATGTCATCATGATCAAAAGCGGTATCTTTAACTGCGCCAGAAACCGCTAAACGATAGCCACTATTTTCATTAGCAATTTTTGGCCATAACATACCCGGTGTGTCAAAAAGGTATAAACCTTCTTCTAAGCGAATTCGCTGCTGCCCCTTAGTTACCGCAGGTTCGTTACCTACTTTTGCTTTAGCTTTTCCCACTAAGGTATTAATTAACGTTGATTTCCCTACATTAGGAATACCCATAATTACAGCATTAATTTGTTTACCTTCTTCATTTTTACTCGGCACTAATTTTTTAATTAAAGCAGGGATCATTTTTGCAATTGAAGTGTTTTCAGTGGTTAAAGCAATGGCTTTTACATTGTGTTGAGACTCTAAATATTCTAACCAAACTTGCGTTTTTTCTGGATCAGCCAAATCACTTTTATTAAGAATTTTAATAAGTGGCTTATCACCTCTTATTTCAGTGATCATTGGATTTTCACTACTAAATGGTAAGCGGGCATCACACACTTCTATTACCACATCAATTTGTGGCAAAATTTCTTTAATTTCTTTTTGCGCTTTGTGCATATGACCGGGAAACCAGTTAATTGCCATGAAAATTCCTAAGGGTTAGCAAAATTTGAGAAGTGGATTTTAGCAAGGTTTAGCTTGGGTACAAAGATTATTCGAAAACTAAACTAAAAATTGTGCTCAAAAATTAAACTTTTTCATTTCGATGCCGATAAATTATACAAGAGTGAAAAACGTAAAGGATAAACTCAAGATCAATCGATTATTCTTCTTGTGTATAAATATAAACTCAATGAAATATATAAATGATTTTGCTTATTCCAGTCATATTGCGCAAACAAAACAAGTGGCTAAAGATAAAAAACAGAGAAACAAATATCGCCAAACAGCATTATCTAATAATAGCAATATAAATGATGATCAAGGCTCAGATGATGCGCATGAAGAACTATTAGAGGATTTACCTTTAATAGAAGAAGAAAATGATCGTCGTGCTGGTAGTGATCGGCGCAAAAACCAGCAAGAACGAGGTCGCTATGTTGAATCTCGCCTCAAAAAAAACCGTCGTTACAAAAAAGAATTGTTCCTAATAATCTAGTTACGCTAATGACGCTTTTTTTCTAGCTAAAAATGAATATTTTATTGATAATAGCAATCAATATTATTAATAAAAATAAAGACAATCGTTTTATGAGTAAGAAATTTTATGTGGTTTGGAAAGGCGCTAAAACAGGTGTTTTTTCAACGTGGGGCGAAGTACAAAGTCACACCCAAGGGCGTGCTGATGCTCAGTTTATGGGCTTTTCCTCAAAATTAGAGGCTGAAACAGCGTTTGCCTCTACCTATACCAAAGCCTTAATGAAGCGTTCTTTAGTAAACAAAAGCAGCGCTAGTAATAATGCTAGGTCGAGTAATAATGTTAGTACTAAAAAAACCTCATCTACAAAATCCTTATCTAATAGCGATAATCACGCTTGTGCTAAAGTAACGGCTGAAATACAAATATATTGCGATGGTGCTTGCTCACCAAATCCGGGTAAGTCTGGCACAGGTTTAGCGCTTTATCAGCAAGGTAAAATCAGCTCTCTTTATTATGGTTTATATCAGCCAAATGGTACAAACAATACAGCAGAGTTGAATGGCTTACTCTATTCTTTCAAATTAGCAAAAAAACACTTGGGAGAAGTTGATCAAGTTCAAATACTCTCTGACTCAAAATACTCTATAGATTGCATTACCAAATGGGCTAAAGGTTGGCAAGCAAAGGGTTGGACCCGCGGTAAAGGTGAGGAAATAAAAAACCTCGACTTGATTAAGGAATGTTTTTCACTTTATCAAGAAATTAAGCAACAATTAATCATCAGCCATGTAAAAGGCCATGCCAATATTGAAGGTAATGAGTTATCAGATCGCATGGCGGTGTTAGCTAGAGTACAACAACAAGAGCCGCTGATAAAATACCAAGGTGAACTTGATGTTAAAGCTATTTTAGCGCTGGAATCAGGTTAATCATGGCTGTTATTTTATTAATCATAGTACTTATTGTTGTCTCAGCTGTCATACTAACAAAACAATTTAATTTGCCTCGAAATATCAGTTTGCTTTTTATGGCACAGCCTTTAATTATGAGCTCTGCGCCAATCATCGTGTTCATTGGTGGATTACTAGCAAGTGAACTAACAACCAATGCTTCACTTGCCACTTTACCTATTAGCTTGATGATTTTAGGCGTAGCTGCTGGCTCTATTCCTGCCGCAGCTATTGCTAAATTTAAAGGGCGAAAGTTTGCATTCTTTAGCGGTTTTAGCTGCCTTCTTATTGCCTCATTGTTAGCGATTATATCGACTAAATTAGCCTCTTTTGAATTGTTCACCTTGGCAAGTTTTTTATTTGGTTTTGGAGGTGCTTTCACACAACAACTTAGATTTGCTGCCATAGAAAGTACGGATAACGAAGCTGACATCCCCAAAATTTTAGCTATCTTAATGTTAAGCGGTGTGTTTGCTGCTTTTTTAGGCCCTGAAATAGCGCTAACCGCTAAAGAATGGCTTAGCTCTCCCCATGGTTATGCGGGTTCATTTCTTCTATTGGCTTTTTTTATTGGCTTAGCAGCACTGGTTATGGTGTTTTTTAAAGAGCCAGAAATAAAAGAAGTATCTAGTACTGGTGCAGCAAGACCATTGCCAGTAATAATTAAACAGCCTATCTTTCTTATTGCTATTTGCACTGCCACCATAGGTTTTGCCTTAATGAGTTACTTGATGACCGCAACTCCCCTTAGTATGCATAATATGCAAGGCCATAGTTTGGTAGAAACTAAGTGGGTGATACAAAGCCATATTGCCGCAATGTATCTTCCTTCGCTGTTAACGCCTTGGCTAGTGAAAAAGATTGCTCTCAAAGGGTTGTTAATAATCGGCAGTGTTATTTATATTGTTGTTGCGTTGATCGCTTTTTCTGGTCAAGAAGTGCTGCATTATTGGTGGGCATTAATATTGCTGGGCATCGGTTGGAATTTTTTATTCTTAACGGGCACGTCATTATTACCGCAAAGTTATAGCGCTTGTGAACGACATAAAGTACAAGCAACAAACGACTTTGTTTTATTTGGCTTTCAGGCTTTTGCATCACTAATGGCTGGTTGGGTATTATTTGCTGGCGGTTGGAACTCTGTGGTACTAACTAGCCTGCCCTTCATTGTCGCCTTATTTATTGTTAATATAATATACTTGCGCTATGAAAAAAGGCAGCGAACACAAAATTGTAACCGATGAAGGCTACCAAGTTCAAAAAGATATAAACAGTCTTTAGAATGCTAAACAAATCACTTTTTCAACATTGATTTCAGATCAGCAAAAGGATTGTAGGTCGCGGTATCTTGATTAGTATCGCCTGCTTTTATCTCAGTTTGATAGCTTGCATGGTCAGTGTACTTAGCATGTTCGTTATCATGACAATATATGCATAACAATTCCCAATTGCTACCATCATTAGGATTATTGGTGTGATCGTGATCCATATGGTGCACCGTCAATTCTTTAATATTTGAATAAACAAACTCACGAGCACAACGACCACATACCCAAGGAAACAGTTTTAAAGCACGATCACGATACCCCTGTTCTTTTTGTTTATAGTTAGCGCTAGCACCACTTTTGTTTGCTGAGATAAATTCTGAAGACATAATTAACATTTATAAAAAGAAAATATTACATTATTCTATTGCTAACCAGTTTCCTTAGCAATAACTCAATACAAAAAGTACATTTTACGCAGCATTTTAATATAAATAGGCAACTATAAAACGACTTTTTAAATACCACAAACCAAGCAGTTTACTATATATTTATTATTTTTTTGACGATTATCAATTCAAGTATTGACTTGGATCATGATGATATTAGCTGAATTTTTGCTATATTAGTAAAGTTATCTATAGAATAATTTATAGCACTAACTCTGGATGAGGGATGTGCGGCTTTGATATTGAAATGAAAAGAATTTTTCCTACCAGGAAAATTAATTCACTTTATTAAGTATGGATATACCTCATGGAAGCTGGCTCTCGTAAAATACTCTTTTTTTCACTATCCGTAACGTTGCTCACCATAGCGATCGTTTACTATACATTCCACACTGGACGCAATATAGCAGAACGCCACTCTCCTTTAGTTGGTGCTGCGATGGAAATTAAGCTTGAAGCGACCACGGCACATTTGTGGTTTGAAGAGGTTATGAGTGGCGACCGAACTGTTCATATTGAAGAGATATGGGCCCACCTTGACCAATCACAATGGTATGCTCAAGCAATGCTTGACGGTGGCACTAACGAGAAAGGCGCCTTCCTAGCCCTAAGCGACCCCGATTTACGACTCCAAATTGAAGAAACAATAGACGGTCTTCATCACTTTCGCCAAATTGCACAAAAACGCTGGGCATCACAGTCAACATCTAGTATAGGTTCTGATATCGACCAACAATTTGATCTCGCCTTTTTAAAATTTAATATTTCTGCTGATAATGTTGAGCGCGCCTTACAAAAGGCAATAGCAGAAGACTTACAAACGTTTAAATTTACACAACGATTATTAATCGCCCTTATTATTATATTGGGGTTCGTCATAGGTAGCTTATTACTTCGAAACAACACTAGTAAAATCAAAGATATAGAAGCACTAAAGTTGAGTGAAGAAAATGTTAGCAAATCTCAGAATCAGCTTCTTAATGTCATTAATGGCGCAAAGCTGGGTTATTGGGACTGGAATTATCAAACTGGTGAGGATGTTGTTAATGATGAATGGTTGTCAATGCTTGGTCTATCACGACAATATTTTACAGATCATATTCGTGAATGGGAGGATCGTATTCATCCCAAAGACAAAGAGTTTATAAAAAGAACTGTTCAAAAGCATATTCAGTCTGGAAAAGATTTTGTTGTAGAATTTAGAATGAAGCATGCTGATGGCAGATGGATATGGATTCAAGGCTCTGGCTCTGTTGTTGAGTACGATGAACACACCCACGAACCTCTTCGGCTTTGTGGAACACATCAAGATATTACTGAGCGAAAACTTGCTGAACTACGTGATAAATCCCGCACTCATGTATTAGAACGCCTTACAAGTGGCGAGCTATTACCGGTAACTCTAAAAGCCATTGTACGTGGTGTCGAGCAAGAAAACCCAGCTATGCTATGTAGCATTTTATTACTAGACGATACTGGCAAATATTTATTGAGTGGCGCAGCACCCAGCCTTCCTGATTTTTATAACGAAGCGATTCATGGCATTGAGATTGGTGTAGGGTTTGGCTCCTGCGGAACAGCAGCTTTTACTAATGAACGTGTTATTGTTGATGATATTCAGACCCACCCTTACTGGGAGTCATATAAAGAGTTGGCAAATAAAGCAGCATTGGGCGCTTGCTGGTCTGAACCAATACGTTCCACAAAAGGTAAAGTACTTGGTACCTTCACCATCTATCATCACGATACGCATCAGCCAACAGTCGCTAATCTTACCTTAATTGAGCAGACAGCCTACTTAGCGAGTATTGCTATTGAGCGAGAACAGAGTAATTTAACATTAAATAGCAATGAGTTGCGCTTTCATCAATTGCTTCAGTCTATCCCTTCAGTTGCCGTACAAGGCTACGACTATGAGGGTAAGACACGCTACTGGAATAAAGCTTCCGAGAATCTATATGGATACAGTGCTGATGAAGCATTAGGCCAGAGTCTGTATGATTTAATTATCCCGCCAGCGATGCACGCCTGCGTGCGAGGTGCGATGCAGCAGATGTTTGAATCTGAACAGCCTATTCCCTCTAGTGAGCTCACATTAATGACTAAGGATGGGACAGCGGTTAGTGTGTTTTCCAGCCATGCCTATGTTCATGTTCCTGGACAGTCACCTGAAATGTTTTGTATCGATGTTGATTTAACCGAACGTAAACAAGCCGAAGAAAAACTCAAGCTTGCCGCTAATGTATTCTCTCACGCCCGTGAAGGCATCATGATAACCGACGCTAAAGGTATCATTATTGATGTAAATGATACTTTTACTGCTACAGCGGGCTATAGCCGTGAAGAGGCTATCGGACAAAACCCACGCATTCTCAAATCAGGTAGGCAATCACCCGACTTTTATGTCGACATGTGGCAAGTGTTACTGGAAAAAGGATTTTGGTCTGGCGAAGTATGGAACCGCCGTAAAAATGGTGAAGTATATGCTGAAATGCTCAACATTAGTTCAGTCAAAGAGGTTAGTGGTAAAATAATCAACTATGTTGCATTATTTACTGATATTACCTTGATGAAAGAGCACGAGGGTCAATTAGAACGTATTGCCCATTACGACTTACTGACCAATCTACCAAATCGTGTATTATTAGCAGATCGATTATCTCAAGCCATGTTGCAGTGCAGCCGTCACGCACAGTCACTCGCCGTCGTATTCCTAGATTTAGATGGTTTTAAACACGTTAACGATGCCTATGGGCATGATGTAGGTGATGAACTGCTGATTGCACTCTCAATTCGTATGAAAGAGGCTTTACGTGAGGGAGATACCTTATCCCGTATTGGCGGTGATGAATTTGTGGCGGTATTAACCGACTTAACTGCAGTTGAAGATTGTGAGCCTGTATTAGAGCGATTCTTATTGGCAACGTCAGAGCCCGTCACAATCGGTGATGTGGTAGTGAATGTATCAGCCAGTATTGGCGTCACCCTTTACCCTCAAGATAGTGTGAATGCCGACCAGCTTATGCGCCATGCTGATCAAGCCATGTATGTGGCTAAACAATCGGGTAAGAATCGTTATCACTTATTTGATACGGCTCAAGATGATGCGGTTAAAGTGCAACGGGAAAGCCTAGAGGCTATTCGCGGCGCATTAGATAATCATCAATTTGTGCTTCATTATCAGCCTAAGGTTAATATGAAAACAGGTGCAGTGACGGGTGTTGAGGCGCTTATTCGCTGGCAGCATCCAGAACGAGGGCTATTACATCCAATCGAGTTCTTGCCTGTCATTGAAAATAACCCCATGAGTATCGAGATGGGTGAATGGGTTATTGACAGTACACTGACACAAATCAGCCAATGGCAAGCAATGGGGCTTAATCTACCTGTAAGCACTAGCGTAAACATTGCCGCAGTACAATTACAGCAGCCTGACTTTACGCAAAGGCTAACGTCGCTGCTAGCAGCACATCCCAGTGTTGAACCAAACTATTTAGGACTAGAGGTGCTGGAAACAAGTGCCTTGGATGATATACATCATGTATCAAAAACCATGAATGACTGTATGGCGCTGGGGGTGAACTTTGCCCTAGATGATTTTGGCACAGGCTATTCGTCCCTGACTTATCTTAGACGATTACCAGCAAACTTAATAAAGATAGACCAGAGCTTTGTGCGAAACATGTTGCATGACTCTGATGATTTGGCCATTGTTGAAGGCGTGATAGCCTTAGCTAAATCATTCAAACGTGACGTGATTGCTGAAGGCGTTGAAACGATTGAACACGGCACTGCACTATTACAGCTCGGCTGTGAATTAGCACAAGGTTATGCCATTGCCAAACCCATGCCGGCCAGTGATATTCCAGCGTGGGTTATTGATTGGAAGCCTAATGTTAATTGGCAAACCTGAATATACGATAGGACTACTTGAAATCCATCGACTTTACATTCATGCCGATTTTCTAGCTTCCTTCGTGGTATCAACTATAGTGCAACTTGCATTAACAAAGGTTCTATCACCTATGGCAATGCTTTCGAAAGGTATTATTCATAAATCTATAAAATCAATGAAGTACTGCTTTTATTGGTAACCCTTTACATATTTCAGCTTCTGCTATCAAAATTTCTTCTAATCGCTGATCAACTTCCGACTTATCAAAATAATCATACGCTAACTCAACAAACAAGTTTTTGTGCTTTTCTTCTGATTTTGCAATGGCAACGTACAAGTCTTTATCTTTCCCTTCAGGCAGCGCCTCTGAAACTAACCAAAATTTTTCATAGCCTCGGGCTTCAATGACTGCGGCCACTAATAATCGATCCAGTAAGAATAAATTAGTGCCATTACGAAAAAGTGCACGAATTTGTGTGATGTATGGGTCTTTTTTGTCTTGCCCTAAGGTAACATCGCGGACAACAAGTAATTTTAATACTTGCTTAAAATGAATCAATTCTTCAATCGCTAAATCGGTCATAGCGCGCACTAATTTTGCTTTATCAGGATAATGAGACAACATTGCCATTGCCATGCCTGAAGCTTTTTTTTCAGCGGCTGCATGGTCTTGTAAAAAGCTTGGGAAATCAGCCATAACAGCATCTGTCCATGCTTGGGTGGTGTTAAACTTTAATTCAAACATAAGGTGTATTTCTAAGGTTAAATAATTGAAATGGATTTTACAGGTCAAACTGCCATTAATAAAGTGTCTTATCAATACGCCCTTTGTTGGTTGATTCTATTTTTAAGACATTATTAATATCTTGCCATGCTTTGACTTTACCGCCGATATTGATTTTTTCAAAGCCATTAGCTCTACCTTGTTCTGGTGAAATATCTAAAAAGGCTAACAGTTGTTGATAACTTTCTGCTTCACTAACATCGATAGTCAATAAATCGTTTGCTCGGTTTTGAAAATAGTCATAAACGTCTTGTTGATGACGTTGATAACACTGAAATAAAAAATCATCTTGAGCAATATTTTCAGCGATTAAAGGCGAAAAAACCTCATTATAACAACGTTTTAAATGAGGATTAAAACCACCATCACTACGCTGCAAGTTTACAATCATTCGTTGCAACAATTGTTTTATTGAGGGTAACCAATACTCTTTCTCGCGCGATAAGTAAATAAACTTGCTGTTTGTAAAATGTTCATCAAGTTTTTTATAATCACAAAATACTGGTGTATCCGCAATAACTTGTGCTTCACTAAAAGCCTGTTCAGTATAAGCATTATGAGCTGTTTTAAAGCCTAACCCTAACATAGCCAAGCAAACACTGGTGGTAGCCGTTCTCGGCAAACCGATAATAAATATTTTATTAATTGTCACTCGCTATTCCAATTCTTATTAATTAAAAACACGCCTGTCATTATTCTTGAAAAATCATAAGTATTCTAAAAAAAGCTAAATAAGCCCATGATTTAACGCGACCAATACTGCCCTCGTTCTATCTCTAGTATTTAACTTAGCTAAGATATTAGAAACATGATTTTTCACCGTTCCTTGCGCAAGAAAAATACTTTGTGCAATCTCTTTATTTGAAAAACCACCCGCCATTAATTTTAATATTTGTAATTCTTTCCCTGATAATTTTTCAGTTAAAGAACTAATATCAATGCCTTTATTTAATTGTTTCATCACCACAGGCTCAGCAACAAAGCCACCATCAGCTAAGGTTTCAATGGCACTAACCAGTTTATCAAGTGATACGTCTTTCAATAAAAAGCCATTCGCGCCAGCTTGTAAGCTTTGCATAAATAATTTGCTGTCATCAAAGGTAGTTAACATTAATATTGGCAGATTATTACCCTGAGCTCTTAAATGCTTAACCAATTCAATACCGTTCATTTTAGGCATGCGAATGTCAAGTAACAATACATCTGGCTGTTGCGCTATATACTCTAAAGCATGTTCACCATTGGTTGCTTGCCAAAGCACTTCAATTTTGTCACTTAACGACAATAAACCAGCGATACCTTGACGAACTAAGTCTTGATCATCAACCAGTGCAACTTTTATTGCTTGTAAACACCCATCAGTCATAACAATCTTCCACCTCTATTTTTAGGATATGGCCATTGATACTCGACAACAATTTAACCTCACCATTAAATTCAGCAAGCCTTTCTTGCATGCCAGTTAACCCACTACCAAAAGTAATATCAACATCACTACGACCATTATCTTTTAATGTTATTTGAAGTTTCTCATCAATTAATTGAAAATTTAAAATAAATTCAGTTGCTTTACCATGACGTAAGGCGTTGCTGATCCCTTCTTGTAAACAAAAAATCAATTGCTGCTTTAGTGATAATGAGTTGATATTAGGCTCGTTTTCTATTTTTATATGACAATTTGGTAGCTGCTCAACTAAGCTTGTTAAAGTAGCTATTAAATCAAACTGTTCCTCATTGCGCATCTCTTTAACTACTTCTCGTACATTCGTTAATAAGGTTTTCGCTTGTTTTAAATTTTCTTTTAACCGTGGTTTATAGTCATCAGGCACCTTATGATAACTGACCTCTAAATTTAACGATAATGCCGTAAGTTGATGGCCTATAACATCATGCAAGTCTCTCGATATTCTTAACCGTTCTTTTCGTTGAGACGTTTCTTTTAACATAAAACGAGTCGCCAGAAGCTCTTGGTTTATTGCTGACAACTCTTCTTTCGCTTTTTGTTCCCGCTGAATGCTTTCAATGGCTGAAAAACCAAAAACTTGTAGCATAAAATAAATGATGACATGAAAGAAGGTATCAATAAAACGATGTTCCACCTCGATAAAAAAATGTACCGCAGTTATTGTGATCATCACGGCCATGGCTTGCCTGCGCGAGAACATTGCAGGTAATTGAGTGGCAATCAACACCAATAAAATTTCTACTAGATTATAGTGACCAAATTTTATTAACCCTAAGACTAGAATAATTTGAATAAACAGAATAATTTTTTTTCGTATTAAATCAGTAGAATTTTTTGATGTTATTGAGATAAAAAACAGTAAATAGAAACAACAAAGGGCAATAAGTTTAAGAGTGAATTCGGTACCGTCGTTTATATTAACTAGTGATAAATAAGTAATAATTGACCAAGTTAAAAAACCTGAAAAATGGAGTAACCAATCTTTTTTTAAATGTTCTGGGTAGTAAAATTTTAGCATAGCTACAACTCTCTATGTTTATAAAAGTACACAAGCTCTTTTTATTTTATTTTATTTTATTTTATTTTATTTT